>ERZ869936.79-NODE-79-length-132182-cov-8.723327_pt1 | contig 132182 bp, 135 predicted proteins | sample MGYA00520876_ERZ869936 | MGnify/ENA primary metagenome ERZ869936 (study PRJEB32218, sample SAMN09650985) | biofilter metagenome | isolation source: enrty point of leading RO module | place: Saudi Arabia: Thuwal, RO plant located on Red Sea | collected 2016-02-17 ...
TCAGCGGTGTAGTAAATATCTCTCTTTCCTCCAACCACTCTAGTACGTTTACGTGCCCGTTACGAACGGCCCGATTCACTCCTATCCAGTCAGGAAGTGCTCCGTTCGCCTCGAACAATTCTAAAGCATCGAGGCGACCGTCCCCTGCAGCTTCGTTTGGATTCTGCACCCGGAACAAGTAGTCGTACTGTTGTCTGAACGTTTCATACTCAGGCTTCAGATGGTCCACTCCCCAATCTCGTCTCACCTTCAGATGCCAAAAGTAATCGTCGGCACACAAAACGGCAGTGTAAGTGTTCACCTGACACACGGCCATTACGGAAGGATAATCTAACTCCAAAAGAATGTCGAAGTCGCGCTCAGGGATTCCCGTCAATGCCATTTCTAGGATGAGTCGAAATTTGATCGAGAAAACTCTGAAACTACTAAAGGTAGCCGATGGATTACGACGAGTACGAACCGGACGACGACGTTCCTGAGGAGGAAGTAGAAGGTCTCGAAGAGGAAGAGTTGGAAGAAATCTTTCAGGGCGGAGCGGAAGCTCCGGTCTCGAGAGAGCGTACGGGTCAGAACAGGCTGGGCTCACCTTTCTTAGGTCGATTGGCTGTGGCCAGACTGATCGCGGCACGAACCGCTAGATTACAGCTAGGAGATCCGCCGCGTATTCCTCGAGAACGACTAGTCTCCAGCAATCTCGAGGACATTGCGAAACAAGAACTCGTCGAGAAGGTCATCCCTATTAAGATCAGACGCAATAATCCGGACGGTACTTTCGAGTATTGGAGAGTGCCCGAGTTCCAATTCGTAGTTCGAGACGTCTTTCCGAAGTCGCCGGTGGTGCGAGGAATGCAAAGAGGAGATCAGCGCAAACGATACTATCAGTGAACTTTTCATGAAATCTCATGAAAAATCCTTATCTGATTAAAACACCCCTATGGTCAACGCAAGTGAACTCTTCGAGAAATATCGCACACGATTGGACGGAATCATCGGACAGATTAAGGACAAACGAGAGGCGGCCGTTCCCGCAATTCTCGCTGAAATCACCACTCAAATCATTCCTGCCATGATGAGTGACGTGGGAAAAATCAAATCGTTGAGCGGTACTGAGAAGAAGCAGCTCATCATCGACAGTGTGGATCTGTCCATCACTGAGATCTTCAAAGAGCTCAACAAGATTCCCGAACTGGCTGCAGCCACCTGGGATGAAACGCTTCGGGATCTCTTGCTCACCCTGATCGGTCCACTCATCAATCTACTCATCAGCGTGGAAAACAATGAGATCAAATTCAACAAGAAAGTGAGTGGATGCTTCACTTGCTGCAGGTCCTAAAATCAACATCTTAATTAGAAATACCGTCCACAACGCAATCTATGGAAGAACTCAATCGCATCGTATCCCAAAAGTACACACCCAGAAACGTTACTATCAGCGATCCAGGACCGATCCGAATCGATCCTAAAATCGTCATCGATGGTCCGCTTTACATTCAAGACGGAATGGTCATGTGTGATAAGTGTGGCAGCATCATCAAAAACAGTTACTTCAAATTACACAGAAGCTCAGGGGCGTGTCAACGTGCGGTTGAAAAGCTCGAGAAAGAAACCTGATTCTACCTCAAATAGCAGGTAGAACAATATATCTTCCTCGAGTGCCACCGAATTCTGCCTACATCGCAGACAGAATTATCGAAGAGCATTACTATGACGGGACAGAAATGTACCAATCTTCAGATTGTAGGTAGTAGATCAGAACGGGAGCACCGAGTACGCCTACGTTATACACACCTTTCTTAGCGTGTTCTTCATAAGATTTACCGTTAATGTAGTAAAAGTGGTTCCTGCTTTGTAACCTTGCCACGGATCGACCTCGGTAGATTCCTCTTCTTGGAATCGTGCATTCTGAGATCTTTGCGTAAGATCTCAGGCAGATAGAACGGACACTCTGTCTGTTCTATGATTACAGTCCAACAAAGAGATGCTAGACTCATCACGGTAGGTGCAGTTTCTGTACTTCAGTCATGCCGGATCGGTTAGTAGATTACTAAAAATAAATCTAAGCCTCATGGAAAATGTCCACTAGCGCACTTACTGAACCTTCTCCGTACGACAACAGCTTCACGTTTCGATACAAGCAGGCCGTCCGCTTGGGTGTTCCAGTCAAATATCTGATCATTCGACCCAGTCGAGAAGAGGACGTGCTGTTTCAAGAAACGTTCGATTTAGAGGACCATCGAGATGCCGTTTTTTCGACCATCTTCGATTTGGTGCGACAGATGGTCCGCACGACCGATCCAGAGAGACCGGATGCAGTCATTACACCACTCAGTCTCACTGAAATCTGGGAAATTCTCCGTAGCTTCAAAGGTGACCAACTCAACCCGCTCGACCTTCCGTTCATTTGGCTGCACGCTGTTCCCGAGTATCAGATAGACAACCAAGCAGTCTTCCAACAAATCACGGTGTTTCTCGCAGGTCAGAACGAGCTAATCAGGTACACTGACATGTCTCAGGTGTTGGAGGAGTATCGTAAAACGTGGTTGCCTGATTTTCAACAGGAACTAGAGCGTGACACCAGGCTAGTTAGAGGATTTGCTCAAATTCAGCAAGAGATTGCGGCAATCGTTCCGTTTCCCCACAGTGAACTAGTGATAGACTTCGTCAAAGTGACTTGGGACTATCCAGTCGAGAAGGGAATGAATCCTCTCGCCGATTACTTTAATTCGGCCCGAACTAGTTACGTAGTTCCATTCATTCAGTACAATCTGCAGGCGTTACACGGAGAGACCGACACACTGGAGAGGTACTACAAGATCTACAAAGGTCGATCGATCGATCTCAGGCCGGATTACAACAACGTTCATTTGAGTACTGCTCGTACTTCACGACCACAATCTCTTTATCTGAATGTGTGGCAAGGTGAAGACTACGATAATCCTTTGGAAGTGGCAGAAGAGGCCCGTGACGGTAAGAAGGATGGATTTGGTGTGGTCACGGTGGCCTATTTAGAAGGGACGAACGAAAGTCTAGTTCGAGTAGGATTCGAATCTCCACAGACCGATGCAGTGAATGAAAATACTGTCATCGATCGACTTAGAGAGCATGTACCCGCTTTACCCGCTCCTACTACGATACGAGAGGTGAGCGTAGGAGGTTCGTTTCGCATTTACAATCTAACGTTGATCGGTCCGCTGTTCTTTCACTTTGTAATGAACGATCCTGTTTTCAGTGCATACTTATACTTAGAAGAGACCGGTTCATCGTTCGCTGAAAAGAACAAGGTGAATGTCAACTACAGAGGTACAGCCACTGAAGTGAACGATCCGGTCAGTAAGAAACCGACTAAACGACGTGCCAGCACGGCTGCTACTCTAAGACAAGAGTACATTCAACCAGGTGAATCGTTCACAGTGGTCGAACAGAACGGCACCGTGACCGAGTACCGAGCTGATAGAGTCATACCGGTCATCAATGTGAGCATGACTCGAGCTAGTTCTCGTCGAGTCGCACAACAGTTCGTTGACATTCTATCTAGATTTTTCAATCGGTATCGTGAACGCGGACAACCCGTGGTCGATCGTTACTTACAATTCGTTCCTGAGTTCCGTTTGGTTCTTCAAGCGCTCACTCCGTCTGGAACCAGTCCTGCTCCTGAAGAAACCTCACCCACTGAAGGAGGTAGGGTGATTGCCTCACAAGAAAGTCGCATTGATGAACTCAGACGAGAGGCCCCCGATTTGTTCGTTGCCAAATACGCCCGTAACTGTCAGAAACCATACCAACCCAAGATCATTCGACCGAACCAAGTAGATTATTGGAGGAACCAATTGGTGCGTAGAGGAGCCTCCGTCGAGCAACGACAGGTCATGTCCTTTCCGCCCAATCAACCACGCTACTTATTCGTTTGTCCGGGAGATTTCTTTCCGTATCCGTACCTGAAGGAGAACAAATTACCTGAGAATCGTCATCTGTATCCACTCGTTCCGTGTTGTGGTAAGACCGATCAACGTTCTATCGACCCGTCGGTTGGAGGAGAGGTGAGAGTGCGTACTAGACCCACGGCAGCACGCGACACTCACATCATCACTAGTGATAAAATTTTGGATCCTGGACGCAGAGGCACTGTCTCTTCTGTACTCTCTTCGTTTCTGTCAAGTTACGATGAACGAGCGGGTGAATTCTTCAGATACGGTACTAGTTATCCATCGAAGAATAGTTTCATTCACTGTGTGGCCACTGCGGTCAATTACCTCCCGTACATTAACGCAATCGATCGAGATCAATGGGTGAACGAACTCCGCGTGAACTTGTTCAATACCGGACTGCGACCGGAAGCTCTGAGACAAGAATTGTACGACATGACCAACGAAGACATTGTCCGATACGCTACGGATAACGATTCTTTCTTCGATCCACTAGTCTTCTATAGGGCCATGGAGGCCATCTTCGATTGCAACATCTACATTTTCGCTCGGTCGGAGGAAGATCCGGACACTGGTCGCAGCAGAAGTCTCTTACAAATCCCTCGCAACAGACATTTCCACGTTCATCCACCCAACTCAGGTCATCGAGTGGTGCTCATCATGAGACATAGAGGATCGGAGTCGGACGCTCTCGATCAGGAGGGATACGAACAGTGCGAACTCATTGTTAACTACAGAGGACCGAATGAAATCGTCTATTCGTACGATGATGATATGAATGATCTCATCTATCCGGCAATGTCTTTCGTAGGTCGGACTCTCACCTGGCAAATTCTCGAGTCCGGACTGAGTGCTCGTCTGAACCTTTACTCCAGCTTGAACTACCGTACTCTTTTGGGAGACATTCCGATAATCGGTCAGATCATCGATAATTCAGGTAAGGCTAGGATGTTGGCTCTGGCTCCTCAGATCACTCCAGAAGGTTCGTTCACCGAACTTAGAATTTTCGTTAACGTACCACCTACTCAACCCTTGAACGTTCCAGAATTTCAAGCTTCCGATGCTTCTAGAGAACTGCCGCCGTATCAACGAGTCATAGAGTTTTTCGGTCCACCCTCCGGAGCGACTTTCTCCCTTGACGGTCAGTGGTTGACCGGCATGTGGTTTCCGTTGGGTGATGTACCTTTCGGGTTGTACTGTCCAGTGTTGGACTTTCCTAGAAGCCAGTTTACGCAATTGCATCCCGGAGTGGGTCAGAACACTGAGCTGGGATCAGCCATCATTCATGTGCCCCGGGGCACATCCAGTGCTCAATTGACACCCGTTCAAAGAGCGCGCCGGCTTTCCAGAGCCGCCCAGTTCGTAGATCAGCTAGTGAAGTACTTGTATCTAGCGGCCGATCGACCGAACGATCTGACTGGATTTCTGGGCAACATTCTCATTTCGGAGGATCCCTCGAACACTCCAGACTCTTTGGTAAGATACGACGTTTCAAGAATGCCTCGAATTTTACCGGTAGGAACTCCCCAACAAATACTGGCCGCGTTGAGTGACCAACCGTTTGTAATTTCCGGACGGATTGTGATCAGAGATCAACAGATGTTAGAGGGATTGATCTTTCAACTACGTCGATTCATTCGTGACATCGAGGGACTTCCCATCGAGATTGGACAGTTTAGACAATTACAACACTTCTACGCGACCAAAGACGACTTCAAGTTCGATCCACGTTTCGAGTTTTTACTGGGCTCGCTCAGAGAGTTCAACCAGTGGATCGCCACGTGGGTTCCGTCGTCCAGTCTCCAACAGAGAACCATCCAGAATCTCAATCAGAGCATTCAAACCCAGCTCAATCCGAACGCATTCTCTTATCAAGAACCTTACATCTATCAGCGCATCGGGAACAACACCGTCGGATCGAGCATCGATCCCAAACGTGATCGTTTCTATCTCATTCAGAACGTTGCAGGTGGAGAGCTCAAAGGTGCAATCCGAGTCGCTCTCACTTGGTACCGTGAGAAGAGGAACACTGGATTCGCTACTCCTCCGTATGAGGCTGTGGCAGGTCCGGATGGTGAAATTTATCCCGCTCACATCGTGTTCGGAATCTCCCCGGGAGGAGGAGTCATCGTTCAACAGAACAACTCTCAAGGAGGTCCGGCCTTAGAAATTCTCGACTACGGTAACGGAGTGTATGCGGCTATGCTTCCACTGCTTTAGGAGCAATCCGTAGTGAGGGAAGTACTTCGTTTTCCGTTCTAACGAACGGAAAATAATGTAAATAACTCTACTTGAGAAGCCACAAGTCATCGCCGATCTTGAGCCAGTTCGGATGCACGGGTTGACCACTGAGCACCTTCACCACACCCAAAAGACCGATCACGTGCCATTCTGGACGAGCGCTACGAGGAACGTACTCCGCGGTGGGGTCGAACTTGTCCGAAAGCTTGCGCTGACGTCGTTTCTGAACAATCTTCTGAGTTTTGGTGACTTGAATCTTTCCTACAGAGTTGCCTTCCGGGTCGAAGGACTCCAGTTCGAGCGTCTCTGGTACTTTGACGGTCTTCTTAACTACGATCTGACGCACTTGTCCTTTCTCCCAATCCACCACGTGTTCAACAGTCTCCACCTCTTTCTCGATAAGTACGGGCACCTCTGGCTGCACTTCAATCTCTTCCCAGACCAAATTGCCACTAACATCGCGCTCCCATTTGCCATTCCATTCCTCCTCTCCGGCATTACCGATGTAGGCGGCAGTATTGCTGACCACACCGAAAGGAATCTCACCATCTTTGGCCGGACGAATCTTTCGAGTACCTTCATCGAAAACGACTGAAGTACCGACAGGAAAAGCCGTACCGTCGGTTGATTCGAAATATTCAGCAAAATCAGCACCACCGGTCGTGTAAACCGCTCCAGAAATGTAAGCACGACCGTCGGCAGTGACCGAAAAGGCGTTGTTCCTACCGGCACCAGAGTCAATACCGTTTCCTACCATGAAAATGCGATTGGAGCCGTTCAGCGTACCGTCTAAGTTGTACTGACCCACGGCGGCCGATGAAGGAGCACTGAGTTGAAGACCTAAACCTCCAGGAATGGCTCCATGAGTGGCAGTTCCTAAAATGGTATTGGTTTCACCTCCTCCCACAGCAGAGTATAGTCCAGAAGCTGTGTTTGTGCCTCCTCCTCCAACAAATGAGCCCTCGGCCGAAGCAAGATTGACGAAACCACCTGCAACGGTAGCGTCCTGTGCATTAGCTTGATTCTGAATACCTCCTCCGATGAATGCTGCCAGACCCAGCTGACCAATGCTGTTGTCGTTTCCTCCAGCGATCGTAGAAAATTGGCCTCCAGCCGAGTTGCTAAAACCTCCTCCGACATTCGCATATTGGTTCGAAGTCGAGTTTCCTTGTCCTCCACCAATAGTAGAGTAATCGTACTGGCCGTGATTGTTGCCTCCTCCTGAAATGGTCACTCCGATAGATGCGAATTGGTTAGGATCGGTCGTGTCGATCAGATTGTTAATACCACCTCCTATGGTCGAGTTGTCGGTCAAGGCTCGATTGTTCTGACCTCCTCCCACAGTCGATCGAACTCCGTCAGTCTGATTGTTGGTACCTCCCCCGATGGTAGCACCGTCGGCATCAACAAGTACCCTATTAGCACTACCTCCTCCGATGGTGGAAATCAAGCCAAGATTCTGATTCTGAAGTCCACCTCCGATGGTTGAATATCCACCACTGGCAATATTGCGTTCACCTCCAGACACAGTGGAAGTTTCTCCGCTAGCAACGTTTCGATCACCTCCGGAAACAGTTGAAATGATTCCACTTGCAGTGTTCCTGGTACCACCACCAATCACTGAATATTCTCCTGAGGCCACTTGAGTGCTTACAGTACGAGAGGACTGCCAATCGGTAGCGTAATCTCCTCTGCAATCTCCACCAGGAACCGATCCTGGCTGCTCCACTGTGCGCATGATGGCCCCGGCACCAGGAGTGAGTACGACCACATCATTGTCGGTAACACTGGGTATGGGCGCTATTACGTTCACCGGACGTCCCTCACAATTAAACTCCTGGGTACTGATGAAGAACTCTAAAGTTCCTGTCGCTCCGGTAGCTCCGGTAGCTCCGGTAGCTCCTGTAGGTCCTGTAGCTCCAGTCTCTCCGGTAGCTCCTGTAGGTCCGGTCGCTCCGGTCGGTCCTGTCGCTCCTGTAGATCCTGTCGCTCCGGTCGGTCCGGTCGGTCCTGTCGCTCCGGTAGCTCCTGTCGCTCCGGTAGCTCCTGTAGGTCCGGTAGCTCCGGTCGATCCTGTCGCTCCGGTCGCTCCGGTCGGTCCTGTGGTTCCTGTCTCCCCGGTCGGTCCTGTCGCTCCGGTCGGTCCTGTGGCTCCGGTAGCTCCGGTCGATCCTGTCGGTCCTGTCGCTCCTGTGGCTCCGGTAGCTCCAGTCGCTCCTGTCGCTCCTGTGGCTCCAGTACCTCCGATCGCTCCTGTGGCTCCGGTAGCTCCTGTAGATCCTGTCGCTCCTGTCGCTCCGGTCGGTCCGGTCGGTCCTGTCGGTCCGGTCGGTCCTGTCGGTCCTGTCGGTCCTGTGGCTCCGGTCGGTCCTGTCGCTCCGGTCGGTCCTGTAGGTCCGGTCGGTCCGTCACCGGAGCCGGCAGGTCCAGTAGGCCCGACGGGTCCGGCAGGGCCAGTAGGCCCGACGGGACCCAAAATCAAAACTTGAGTGTTTCTAACGGGAACGATATGGCACTTGTGCTCATCATCTTGATAAATGCGTTGTGACATCGTTGTGTCTTTTGTATACATTACACTTTTATAACTTTTTTTGAGACCTACATCTACGACCGTGACAGGTCGTAAATGTGCACAATTAAATGAGAGTACAACACTTGCAATGGGACTTGGGATTGGGCGGAATCACGTGCGATTCATCGTCCACAGTAGTCCAGATCTCAAAATACTTTCGTGCCTGGAAGTCAATGAACGGAAAGTAAGTGTACCCTTCGTATCCCCAATTCGATCCCCAACTATTTCTGATGATGAAACAGTCCTGGTTCCATCCTACGATGGTCACAGCATGACCTCCTAAGTAAGAATCTCCGCTGTGCTGATTCCAAAAGTTCGGACGGTAGTTGTAAGTGGGAAGAGCTATCACGCACGGGCCGTTAGTGAATAGTGACATTTTCACTCGATTCAAGTCTACTTCATCGATACGAGCGTACGTCTTTATTTTGAAGTTGGCGGCATCATCGTGAGCGGCTGTTGGTATCTCCTCCGTGCTACCGTACGGATACAAATACTCTCTGCACACTCCTCGCTGAGTCAGAATGTTCATGAGATCTTGAAAGTACATTCCTTCGGAGGGACGATTGGAACGAAGATTGTAAATGTATTGTGGTGACATGTAATCGTTATAACCTACATCTTTCTGTTCTTGCCACTCTTTCATGCAAGCCCCTGCTTGAGCCACACAAGATCCTTGACGACCTTGATCACGAACTGGAGGCAGATCTTTACGGAAGTCCAGAACGTCAGGAAGGTTTTCGATAGTTCGTGGACCTACGTAAGTGTTGTACAGTGCACTCTTGGGTGTTGATAGAAATCCTAATGTATAAGTCGTCGTCATGGTGCGTCTTTTTACAGTCTTCTGTATTTCTTTTTGCGTTTCTGAGGGAGAACTCAGAAATGTATTTTCTATCTTCGAACGTGTAGCGTGTAGCCCACGAAAAAGTATTAAAGATCGAAGAACGATCCTCCACTGTCGACCAGTGTTTTCAGTTCGTTGAGCACTGAAGCATCAGCCGATCGTCGGTAGTCCACCGGGCCGCCTAGAGGATGAACTGCTAAAATAGGAGATTCCACCATATATAATGGTCCGTCAACAATATCAAACGAATGAGTTCGAAAGATGTATCCACCTAGTTCCGTCACGATGAGAACGGGTTGTTCATTCCATTCTTCTTTTATTTTAATAATGCTTCCTTCCACATCCGTTCGTGATACTCTTTTCAGATTGACCACGTCCAAAGCTTTGTTTCCTTGCATGTAGTACGGAAGGCCCCCGGCCCGCAAGGCGGCAGGACCGGGAACGAAAATGTGCACAGACATCTTTCAGCATCGCGGATACATTTTAAGAACTCCCAACTACTTCAACGTAAACCGTAGTAATTTTGCAATTCGGCTTTTACGGAAGCCTCTAGACGAGTGCGGTACTGCTTCAATAAATCGCAATTCGTTATATTAGATGGTTCAGGTAAATGAGCCAGCCGATCCTTAATAGCTTGCACTATTATTTCGAGATCGTACGGAACCATCTGCACCCACTCACACGAAAGCATTTCGTCATTCTTTTGGTCGCAACTCTGTTCACAAACGACCACACATCCCGACGACAATCCTTCCAACACTCTCATGAATTCTTGGTACGATTCGGAATAGTAATGTAAGTTGAGAACAATCTTGCTCTCGGCCAAGACGTCTGCTTTGAGTTGTCCCCAACACGAGTACGAATAGTACACATTCAATCCGTCTGCTTTCAATCGTTCTACAACGACGTCTCTACGTGGATGCGGGTATCCCAGCAGACAAACATCTATCTCTTTCTGAGGTAACGTGAGTACACTTTCGGGATAATGAACGAACGGTAAATAGATTGCATTCGGATTGATTGACCGAAGTTTCGACAAACCTTGTTGTGAAAAGTACCAAATTCGACTGGCGTTTGTTAACACTTTGAGACGATGTGGGTCTGACCATCCGGGTTGGTCACATTCCAAAAGTGTGTACTGTATTGGATAGGGCGGAGAAGTTCGATCGACAACAATATGATGACACCTATCGAAAGCTTCATGATCTCGTTCCAAATTACGATGAACCGAACAACCGAAACTTTCTAGAAGACGAGCTAGAGATTCACAAATCTCTGTTGTGACCGGATGATCGTTGGCGATCAGATTGAAACTCCGTGAACGCTCTGATGATTGGTGCTTCGTCCAAACTTCGTAGAAATTTCTCCAACACGGACCCCACCCTCCTACTTTTGAATATACTCGGACAAATCCCTTATCCACCAGTACGGAATCGACCGTTTGTTTATGAGACAGATCGTGATAGTCATTTTCCATGATGATGAGCTGAATGTTGTCAAGAATGTTAGGCTGATCCGTCAATATGTAATATAATGCACCCTCACAATCTGCCACGATGGTATCGAACTGGATATCGTACTTCTTCTCCAAATCGTGGAATTGTACCGTCTTCACCTCACATGCTTCCTTCGGAGCCGTCTCCTCTGTGTAAGTGTTCCAACCTACTTGGAACAATCGTCTTTTCGATAAGGCAGCCTCCTCCACCTGAACATTCAGTCCGTTCAACTCGATGTTCTTGCGTAGCGTTTGACACGTGTCACGATCGCACTCCGTAGTTACTATTCTTCCAGAATCGAGCAACGAGGCCATGATCAGAGTGTTCCTGCCGATATTAGCACCGAGTTCTAAGATTCGAGCATCTTTAGGGATGAACATCACAGACATGACTTGTTCAGGATATTCATCCTTCAGACTACCTCCCACAAACTGCAACGATGCGTGTAGCTGTTTCAGCTTCTCTTCTGGATCGACCGGACCGTCCGGAGTCAAGACGATATCTTTGTCGGCTGGGAAAACGTACTCCGTACCGTAGATCACTTTGATCTTCTTGGCTTCGTTCGGGTTCGGATCACCGAACATTTCCGATCGTGAATGATCGCCACCGGGCAAATACAGATTACCATTGTAGGAACATTTCGATACGGCAGTGTGTGTTACTTCTTTCGAACCGTACACGATTGCTGCGAGTGCTCCATTCATTTGTTAGTAGGGATCTTCTTTTATACTGTAGAAATGTTCAGAGACGATCCGCTGCGAACCATTCTGTAACCGATCGGATCGCTCCCGTCAACGGTGACCGTTCGTGGTGTGGAGTCCACAAAGTACACTCTCAGTTGATCTCCGGCCTCCAGTCTGAGGGTGGCATTGAGCTGCACTTGTCCTGCCGAGCTCAGGATGAATTCGTCTTCGTTCAATGTGGCTTGAACGGGAGCCAACGCGACCACTTCATCGGCAGGCAATCGAACCAATAAAAAATTGGGCACGAGCTTGACTTTAGGAACGCCGCCTGGTGCACAATAAGTAATGGTAGCACAGTAGCTATATTTTCCGGATTTCGGAGCGGTCCAGTTCCAGTCGGATACGGAGAAAGTCGTTCCGGGAAGTTTCTCCAAGGCAAACAGGCCCTCATCGTTGGCCAGAGGGTAGTGAGCATTCAAATTGTGTCCTTGGAAGCTCAGTTGACCGCCTTGAATGAAATGAGAGTAGACTCCGTGCACTCTGTTGATTATTTGCATGACGGCCACCAGTTTGCCGTGAAGAAAGCTCTGGTAAACTAAGGTCTTGGACGTTCCTGGAGAGATTCCAGACAAGTTCAATCTACCGGTAGTCAAGTTCACTGACAGTGGAGGAATCTCACTCAACTCCTGTACTACTTTAGGTTCCGACCCCACCACTTCCAGGATGACCTCTTGATCGGAGAATCCGACTTCAATGTATCTGGTCAAGGTGTAATGATATTTACGGGCTAAATAGCAGATAGGAGTCCAAACATCCTTCTTCACCTGATAGATGATTTTGTCTGTGCAGTCGATGATGTGGCCGCTGAGTTTGCATTCTACTATGCTAGGTTTGCGAGTGTCCACTCTGTAGATGATCTCTCGTTGATTGTCGTAGAAGTAGTAGTTTTGAGGAGTCATGATTCGCTGCCATGGTGTGTCAGGACTCTCTCTGGCCATCAACTCTGCCTGATAGTTGAGGACAGTTCCAGTGACGCTACTGGATTGAGGGGGTATCTCCTCAAAGTACCAACCGTTGTAACAAAAGTCTATCTCGTTCATGTTGTTTTGGAGAACTTACTCCTTCTTAAGGAGGATTTGAAATAATTTCAAGATAATAAAGATGGGGCGCTTGCTTATCCTAGGATTCTATGACAGAGCCAATCTCGGCGACGAAATGTTCAAAGAGACAATACCGTTACTGGTTCCTGACTGGGTGTGCACTTTCGTAGCCACCGATGATTACGTAGACGACGGAACGCAATGGGATGGAATTATCTGCGGCGGAGGTGACATTTTCAATGACTACTTTCTAACTAAAATCGAGCGCATCACATCGAAAGTGTCATGTCCGGTTTATCTTTTGGGAGTAGGTGTACCTTATGAAAGCATGTTGAATTCACCTCGAGTTAGACTCTTCGATCACATCTTCCTTCGAGAACGAACGGATCTGTCCTCTTTCGGTCAAGTTTTAGGCTCTCAGTGGGTTCACGTCCTTCCCGATCTTGGATTTTTGAAGGAACCTAGACTGTGGACGGGCCAGCACTCTAAGGAAATTGGAGTTTTCCCAGCCACTCCGTGTCTTAGGGATCCAGGACATTGGGAAGCATTGCTAGAACAAATTAGACAAATCCCCGATGGTTACACCATCCGGATCATACCGTTCAACAGTTCAAACAACAGTTCAGAGAACGATGGGGAAGCCTGCAGACGTCTCAAGGAAGCATTTCCTCAAGCCATCGTAGATCATCGAAATTGGTCTGTAGACGAGCTTCTTGACTCGATGAGTGGTCTGGCCGCATCCGTCTGTGTTCGATTCCATTCACACATTTTCTCTACTGTGGCCGGGTGTCCTTTCGTCTCAGTGGCCACCAGTCGGAAAGTTCGACTGTACACGGAAGAACACCGCATTCCTCAACTTACCATGAGTGCACTTCTATCCCGACGAGAGTCTTTGTCTCAATTGCTATTTAGTATCGCTCAACATAATAAAGAACTACTGACTACACGACAAATTAATAATTTATTACTTGAGGGGTCACGACGCCCTCGTCGATCACAACTAAGCACTGAGGAAATCTATCGGAGCACTCGGAAACATTTGTTCAGACTGACAGGATACGACCCTGAATCGAAATCGACCGAACACAGTATCACACAATCAGCCGCCAGTAAAGTGGCGGCTAAAATGTGTTGGATGCTGACTGGAAGTCCTACCAGTAAATACTTGTGGGGAACTTGTGAGAATCTACTTCAGAAACCTTGGGAACTCAGAGGGATGATCGAATGGATTGCGAACGATCGTCGTCGACAACCCTCGGTCGGATTGCAACTCAAGTTGTTCGATCAAAACGATTTGAGAGGATATCATCGAGCCGGATGGGAATACGTCATGAGTCATCTAGGATCACTTCAAGAAGACACAGGAATAGTGTGCGATGGATTCGTGGATCGAACTTTCTTGTGGGGTCGGTGGGTGCTCTCGGATGCCGGAGTCATTCCGTACACGTGTCAATGGATCGGCTTCGTACACCACACTCCTAATACAGAATACACAGACAACAACTGTGAAGTGATGATCGCTTCCAAAGAATTTCAACAATCCCTACCCACTTGCAAAGCACTCATCTGTCTTTCAGACTATCTAGCACAATGGTTCAGACAACGCTTTCCTGAACTCAACGTGATCAGCCTGAAACACCCTACAGTCTTCGTGAAGCATCAATGGTCCAGGTTCGATCGATTATTACACGTGGGAGCCTGGTACAGAAATCCGTTCAGCTTCTATCGAGTGAACAGTCCGAAGCCTAAAGTGAGCTTGAAAGGTAAAGACATGGATGCTTACTTCCTTCCAGGACGGTGCACTCTGAATTACGATGAAGTCTTGAAGCCCGACATGCGAAACAAGTGGTTGTACTTTTGTGCACAATGGCTTAGAGAACAACGTCCACTACCCACCGACCTCCTGATAACTTTCGAGGGAGGTCAAGTCAGTGTTTCTCCAGACCTTCCCTCTATCGAGGGGTCGTTGAAAGAAATGCTGAACTCTGTCAGTGTCGTCGATAAGGTGAGTAATGAAGAGTACGATCGATTATTGAGTACCTCTGTAGTCTTCTTGAATTTGGTGGATGCGAGTGCAGTCAACACGGTCATCGAATGTATTGTGCGTAACACTCCTCTGGTCATCAACCGTCATCCTGCGCTAGAACAATACTTAGGACGGGACTATCCTCTCTTCTACGAAACGATAGATCAAGTGAATGCACTTCTCAGTGCTGAGTCTGTAGGTCGAGCTCACCAGTACTTGAAAGAACTGGACAAAGAAGATCTCACCATCGATGCTTTCACGGAATCTGTTCGTGAAATTATTGCAATGTAAGAAATGGAGCAGCTGACCGATCGCATTTCACAGTTCAAAGATCGAATCGTCGACTTGAACAAACGAGTGGTGAAGTTCGTGGACGCCAGCCTAGAACCTAGCATCGTCAGTAGAGTGAAGCAAAGGTTCACGGACGGAACGGCCGTTCCTCTCACTCTCATCGATGAGAATGAGGCCATCACTCACGGTCTTATCAAGATCAAAGTGGACGACAAGAAAGTTAGCACCACTTTCGCTATCGATCTGATCTTAGAGCACAACGTCAACCAGCTCAGTTGGTACATCAACAACGTGAATTTGAGAGTGGATCCTACAGACGTTATCGGAGTGATGTACACTGAGAACGGAACCATTCGAGTCATCAAGATGCATGTGTGTGTTAAGAACGGAAGGTATCATCTGAGCACACAACAACTCAATCAAGGAGTGCCCGGAAGATACTTCATTATGTTCGATCTACAAGTGTCTCTGGACAACTACCAAAATACCAATGTGATCGTCGGGACTGGGTCAGAAGGAGAACCGAGTGAAGGCGGTGGTTCGAGATGAAAGTTTCATTCTAACAACCGATAAGCAATGAGTGCTCCGAAGAATGCCATCGGTAAGTGCAGATTCGGTTCATTAGAGTACGGTGTTCTTCCTAAAATTAAAACTTCGTGAAGTCCTTGTAGACAATATCCGGTGATCATTCCGGCTGTAACTCCGAACAGAACACCTATTAGCATTTCACGAAAGTGTCTTCGAATTAAGAAGAGCTTCCTCTATCAAGCATGTTGACAAAGATCATTCGTCCGTTCACATCATCGTCATCTATTCACGGTTTGCGTGCTGAACTCAATCTCACCAGAGATACCGTCGTGGTGTTCGAGAAAGTTTACGTTCGTGAAGTGCCTCTTCGAGTTTTCAGTATGAACTTGAACGATCGGAACTTCAGAGTAATTCCGGGGAGAACCACTGATGCACTGGTGAAATACTCCGATTTCATGAACGTGAGCGGTTCGCACGCACAAGAGCGAATCGACAAACTGGCACAGCTCAACGATCGTGAGTCCGTAAAGCTCAAGTTGCTCCATTGGGGCATGGAAATGGATCTCACTCTCTCGGAAAAGGCGGCAGACGTTGCCATGTTTCTGTACTTCTCAGCCACGTTCACTCTCTCATTGTGCTTGATCGTCGGAGTGATATTCATGGTGATGACAAACTTGATCGACTTCTAGAACATCTTTCTTCGCCAGAAGGATGTTAGCACGAAAGAACGCTCACCTGCGGGATGCCGCAATCAAGTTCTACGACCACTTTGAAGGTAGGGAACACGTTTACGTGATCGATGGGGTCGTCGATCGTCCGATCAGTGTGACCACACTCATTAAGAAGAACTTTCCAGAGTTCGATACAGACGCCGTCATCGACAGGTACTACGACAAATGGCAGCTGTACGGTAACAGCAAGTACTGCGGAATGACTAAAGAACAGATCAAAAAATCATGGGAGGACAACCGAGTGGAGTGTGCTCGGTTAGGAACAGAAATGCACAAAGCCATCGAGCAGTACTTGAACGGTGAACTGGAAGTGGAGCCGACCACGCCTGAGTTCGGTTACTTCAAGAGATTCTGGGGTGAGTTCATGGCAGAGCATCCTGACTACGAGATCTACCGAACGGAGTGGACTATGTACAACGGAAAGAAGACCGTTTCTGGAAGTGCCGATGCTATCGTCAGTACACCTGACGGTGATATCATCTTGGACTGGAAACGCTCCAAGAAGATCGACACCGCGAACGACTTCGGTGAGACCGGACTAGGAGCGTTCTCACACTTGAGCAACTGCAACTACAATCATTACTGCATCCAGCTCAATTGTTACAAGTACATTCTGGAGCATTGGTACGGCCGCAAAGTGAAAGGAATGTACTTTCTAGTCTTTCATCCGGACAACGAGTCGTACCTGATCTACGAGGTGCCTTCCGTACAAGAACTGGTGGCTCCTTTGCTCGATTGAGTTCTACATGCAGTGCATGTAGAATTATGCGTTCACTCGTTCACGTGTTCACTCGTTCACGTGTTCACTCCTTGTTCTTCAGCTCGACGTACCGGTCGACCTTTTCACCAGTGGCTAACTCAACCGGATGGTACCATGATTCGAGCGTCCTCACCCAAATGTTCTGAGGGTGCTGGTTCTCTTGATAGATGACCACTGGTTTCTTTGTCGCTTCGTCCCATCCTGTATGAAGGATGTTGTATCGAAAGCTGGAGTTTCGATAGTGCGAGTAGACTGCACCGACCTTCGGTAATCGATTCATGATTGTAAGTGAAATCGGTCGTGAAATAAGATGTCATTTCTGCCAACACGTGCTGGAAGAAATTACAGGGAGACTTCGATTACATTTTCGGCGAGTGCGACCACCTTCAGTTGACACTCACCCAGAACGATCTCATCTCTCGTCTCCAGTCCTGGTGTCGCCGTGAAAGTGAGCTTGAGCACCAGCTCGTCATCGAACGATCGCTTCCACCAACGAGTGAGTTTTGATCGGTAGTCGATAGTGTCGCCCGGGTTCAGGTGCTCGAAATGTTCGTTATCTCCTGGAAGGCGGTAGAAGGTTGCCCGAGATCACATGAGAGTGTACCAGTGACTTGAACTCAGAGTACAGTCCCTACTCCTCGAAGACACTTGTTGGTTCGTCCATTCTTCCCAGGACTGCACCATGAGGTCGTTCCGAATACTACCCCAGGTGGGTTCTAAACCCTCTTGGGCTAAAGACTCGGGATCACAACCGAAGATGAGAGACGACATGTTGCGTGTGAGTCACACAAACCCATTATTCGTTATCAATTGTTTCCACGAAGTGTTATTTTAAATTTATTGTGTTGAGATAAATGGGCGCTGGACCGTCCGTACTTGCTGCAAGTAACCCCAAAAGGCGTCCATTTCCCATCTTTCGACCTTTTAATCAAGAATTATTAATTAATTGGGACATCTCCTTAATTAATCCTGATTACATCGAAGTACTCAACGACAGAACTACGTTTAGAGTTTTGCGTCCGATCACTCTGAGCTTTGTAGCTAGATGGCAGCGTACTAGCAAGGACGCTCCTATTGTTTTGGGCTTATTTCTTATTATAAACGAAAATTATTTCAATCTTGCTGCCCCAATTTCCCTATTCAATCGCATACTTTTATCGAGCGAAGCCGGTCGTGCGATTAATCTTCGTGCCGGCACTACATTCAGCTTGGGTTTCGTCACTGATTTTCCAGGTGACCCTAGTTTAGACTTATCTTCTACAATTATCGAAGCCACTGCTAATTAATAGATTTCATACTCCCATGAGTATGGTATTTAAGTTTTCAATTGGTAGATCTACCGTGCTCATATCGAAGTGGACTCAAGTGAAAATGCTTTTAAGCATATATAAATTTAAATGGTAGTCTAACCGATCTATTCTTACCTTCTGTATAAGTTAATGGTTATTTCATAGATATAAATTATGCTGGCAACGTTTGAAATTCATTCCCTCGATGTTGCGAAATTTTATGTGTATTATTATCTTTTATAAAGAAGAATGGGCCAGACTACTTATGTACCAGATGTAGGTAATCCCTCAGTCGGTCAGCTCTTCTCGGACGGTTCGAGATTTTTTGGTAAATTGTGACATTGGCGTAGTTCGTCCTAGTAGTATGGAAGTAAATGCTAGAATAGGCTATTCCAAGCCGTATGACCGGGGAATTTTAAGTTGAATTTTAAATGGTTGCGTTTAGACCGGCAATCCTCGGCACCTTCATCCTTAATTTTCATAATCAACAATAATGAAACGACCGTAGATTTGACGGGTAATCAACTCTCAGGGAGTACACATATAGTGGTAACCTTAATCTCGGAGATCGAATCGAATCTAATATCACTAGACAATTTGCAAGTTACAACAACGACATTAGTTTCTCTGCCACAAGTATCGAATTCACTATTCCGTAAATTTTTAATATTATAAATCGAAATGGGCTTAGCACCATCAGCACTCGATGCAGGAAGACCTTCACCACGTTTAGTGGAACGAGATTTAGTCTTGTTGACAGATTGGGACGTTCCTTTTTTCAGGCCTAGTTCTATTTCTACTGACGGAACTAGGTTTCGAGCTCTAGTTCCACTTATTTATAAAATAAATTTAAGATGGCAAATCGTTGTCCCCGGAACTAAAATTACTTCTTTGGTTATCTTTATTAATGGAGTGAGAAGCTCCTATGCTATACCTGCGATTCCAATTGGATCACTTACTGGTGATTACACATTCACAAGTTCCATTAGGCCTGGTAGTGAAATTGTCTTCTACATTGGAGTTACGTCGGATGTAGCATTCGGTGCGAACTTCTCTGCCACAATTCTTGAATTCACTAATATATAGATCTGGTCGGAGTGATAATTAGAAACTCATCGGCGCGATGATATGTTTAGTTCGATAGATACACAGGTCGAGATACTAACTTGAAATTCAATACAATCATCTTCTCTCAAAGAAAATAAAATTTCGTCCGGAATACAAAAGCAATGCCTCATCATTGTAAATCAGAATGCGGCTCCTGTAACCGAACTAAGAAGTGTTTCAGAGGTTATTGTTTCGAGGGATGTCAGGGGCGCCAAGCTGCCGTTCTCTTTCCTGACTCGAGCAATCCCAACGCTGATCTTTTTCTGATCTCTCAAGGAACGGGTGCCATCGCTCGCTCATACAACGACGCTGGCTGTCGTGGCGACAATGCTACAGATTGGCAATCACTTCGAGTGGATCCTTCTCAAGTGGCTTCTGGAGTGGCCTCTACTCTTAGTGGAGGAGCGTACAACACAGCCAGCGGTGGCTTTTCGACAGTCGGCGGTGGTAATTTTAATGGTGCTCAAGGGTTCGTCTCTACGATCGCCGGCGGTGCTACTCAAGTGGCTTCAGGTGACTACACCACAATCGGAGGAGGTGCTTCCAATTCAGCTACTGAGTTGAACGCTACGGTGGCCGGAGGTGCTTTCAATACAGCTTCAGGACTCGCCTCTACTGTAGGCGGTGGTTCTGGTAATGGTGCTCAGGGTGAAGCCACTACTGTGGGAGGTGGACAGGACAACATAGCTGACAGCGATGGTAGCACAATTAGCGGTGGAGCCTTCAGCAATGCTACTGGTACTTTTTCAACTATTTCTGGAGGACTTGCATCGCTTGCATCAGGTAATTATTCGACCATTGCAGGAGGTGCTCTTTCTGCAGTCACCGGGGACTTCTCAACTGTGGGCGGTGGTTTCGGAAACAGCGTTACAGAATTTCTGGGAACGATAGCAGGTGGAGGTCTCAATCAGGTCTTCGCCGGTACGGGCACCATAGGAGGTGGAGACGGCAACATCATCAACGAGTCGGCCAGATTCGGAACTATTCCAGGAGGTCAAGGTCTCATTTTGAACGTTCCGGCGTCAACCGCCGTGGGTCAATTCAACCTTCCGGAGGAAGATCTCATCTTCATGGTGGGTTCGGGTAATGATGAAAACAATCGTAAGAACGCTTTCGCCGTGACCTCCGGAGGTGACATTCGTATAGGTGGAGCAATCCTGAGCGATGCTCCTGTCACCATCGCGCAGTATTTTGAGTCGTCCAATGGTAAATCTATTCCGACGGGTATCCCAGTAGCTCTCGACCCTAACGGAAAGATTTATCCAGCCAAGAAGAAAGATGAAGCCTTCGGTGTGGTCACCTCTAAGGCCACTTACGTGGGCAATGCCGCTGAGAAGGAGTGGCACGGTAAGTGGAGCTCTGACTTCGAAACCCTGAAAGAAGAAGTGAGAGTTCCGATCGTCACCACCAAGGATGTTCAGTACACGGAGGATCGATTGGATTACACAGTCGATCCTCCCGTAGCACACAGAGTCAAGTTGACCAAGACCATTGAGGTTCCTGAAACCGTCACCGTGACAATCAAGAATGAGAAGGGGGAAGAGATCGGTCAACGCACCATCGTCAAGACTAAGTCTGTCACCAGAGAGATTCAGCACAGAAAACTTTCACCCAAATTCGATCCTACTAAGAAGTACGTGCCTCGCAGTCAACGTCCTGAGTGGAACTTAGTAGCACTCATGGGCCCGGTCGAACTGCTCAAGGGAAAGTCCTCTCATTCTCGCTGGGTCACTATCAAGGAGGGTAAGGATAAAGATGTGGTGGTACTTCGATAATTTCTTGAAAGCCAATTTTCGAGGCTCTCACTCCGGAGGTGATCCGAGTAATATACAATTGTAATCTTGTGCTGACTACTCCGTACTCGAAAAATACATTCGGTACACCAACGTGCGACAGCGTGGTTGAGTATCTTCAATCTTATAAATTGAAGATTCATTGTAGTGCATTGTGCACCAAGGCCAATGCATCGAACTTCCGAAAGGTGAAGTTCACTCTGGGCTGCTTCACCTTAGTCTCCTTCGGGACAGTGTGTTCCCAGCACTGTTGACATCCTGCATGCATATGAAAGACGTCACCGTTTCCTAACTCGTACTCAGCGGTCCAGCCGGAAGTCTGACCTAGCGGGCGCAAACGAAACTTTCGGCTAGCTCCCAGTGAAACCGAGACGATCTCCTCGAACAGACTCTCTTTATCGTTGTGCCAATTGATGTTGGCGTTGCCGGTCTCGTAGATGTGCACTAGAACGTAATCGAATTGTGTACGGAATGCTTCCTCCACCCTGCGTTTGATCTCACTCGTGAGTCCCGAAACGTTCCATGTGTAGAAGTGCATTCCACCGTACGACCTGAGGAATTTTTGAGCCTTCTCTACATCAGAGGTGAAGACACAACTCTTTCGAGTTGCATTGTTCGACATCAGTGGAGAAAGTTCTGTCACGGCCTCGTTCACGCTGATACCATCGATAGCGTCCGGATGATGAGTCCACGGATACATGCTTGATCAGAAGTAATCAACGTGAGTTTCATTTCAGTTACAATCATGTGATTGTAACAGCTTTTTTTTTAACTGTTAAGTGCTATCCGTCGTTCAGACGGTAGTTTCGGGACGGACTCCGCTTTCAAGTTGATTACAGGTTGCAACGTTCCTGAAATGAACTGTCGTATCGCCTCAATCTGTCGTGTGAATAGAGGTGAAGCGCGATTCCAAATGAACAGAAGCTCTTCGTCAGTAGCACTGATTAACGTTGCGGTGATCTCTTCGGGTCCCACCGGAAGACGAGCACCGCCCTTGTAGTCAATGCCGATGAAGTAAGACTCAGAATTGGTAGGCCCGGACGTGGACGGTTTGAAGATGTTCGTTTGCTCAAACGCTCGCATGAGAGTCAACACGTACGCGAGCATCTCTCCGGTGAAGAACGTGAATATCTTCAGTACCATCACTCCTCCGTTCTTCAACGAAAGAAACCCAGTTTCGATCTCTCCAGCGATGAGTCTCGTGCTGACTGTTTCCTGTTCATTCTCACGCCCGGTTACGTCAAAACCACCATCTGCAGTGTACAGTACGGGCGAATCACCCAGTCGCAATCTTGCTAAATGTGCAAGTACGGAAGGCACTTTGGGATTGGTAAGGTCACCGTCAGAGTAGAAGTTACCCTTGTTAGTACTGATGACGCCCACCAGAGAACGATCGGGATTTTGTTCGATCAGACCGTACTGGTCTTCCAAATGATCGTCCGCTCCTTTCGGAAGGTAAGACGAAACCACCCACTGTAGCGTCTTGTTATGAGTGCTGAAATAGTGGTTGGCCGCTAAAACGAAGGCTCCGGGAAGCTCAGCATTGAAGAACGCTCGGATGGGATCCTGAAGACCTAGCAAGTACTGTCCTGCAGGTGTCAATTCAAGAATTTCGTAGAACTTGAGCCAGGCTCGTGTGACCTTCTGCGCGCCGGATTGTGCTTCCGTAGTACGACGCAATTGTCTGATCTGTCGGTCGAACGGATCGTTTCTCTTCAATCGCTCAAAATCCGGACGATTCAGTGAATCTTTCGCCTGATTGAGCTGAACGTTAATTTGTTCGAGTCCAGGTGTGAGCTGCCCCCAAAGCGCAGACATCTCGAAAGGGTTACTACGGTGTACGTTCAGGACTTATTACTCAATTTCGCTCTACACATAAGTCATCCGTAAGTACTTACGGATGATTCGTTTTCACTATCACACGTTCGAATAGTCGACTATCGTCCCGGGCTGGAATAGATTGAACTTAGTCGAATGTTTGTTCATGTGAGTGTTCAATCCGCGTCGTGAATCGAACTTGCGATGACACTGCGGACACTCGAAATCGCCACTATGTCCGTGTGACTTCTCATGAGAGATCAGTGCCTGTAAAGTCATCAACTCTCGGCCGCAGACGGTGCACAAATGCACCGTCAATGCTGGTACTGCTAGAGACATAATGAGTTGACTGTTCAACACTTTCTAAGTTATGCTTCAGTTTCATTGATGCAAATCGACGATATTTCGATCAGTGGATCGAGTTCGAAGATCTACCGGAACAGACTTTATGGAAGGTGCCTGGTAAGTAGGTGTGGAAGGCGATGCACTCAAATTGGAGAGATTGTAGTATCCATCGTTGACTGTCGGAAGATTACCGACGGTAGGAAGATTCACCTCAGTGAGTGTCTGAATCAACGGAGTCCGACGCGGACCGTTCAATTCCATTTTCATACAACGGTATTTTCATCTTCGATTCTCCTCCCACCAAACCTATCCGTCTGTTGATCTCTCGAGCCACCTTCATTAGTAATTGTTTGCATACGTCCGGATCCGATCCCAAAGTGGACAATTGATATTCCGGAGCGGCTACGTAACGAATGTTCACGTTAGGATAATCGGTCATTACAGACTTGAGTGTTTTCTTGATGTCGTCGATGCCGTCGGCTGAATAACACATCACCTCAATGATCGCGTCCACCTTTTGCTCTTTGCGAACAGTTCTCTGTTGAACGATCTTCTGTAGCTCAGCTTGTACATCTGAAGACACATTAATCTCTTCGAAGATGTTCAGACCGTTCCATGCCCACTCTTTGAGGGATTGATACGGATGAGACTCACCTTCGTACAACGGCCAGGCGATCTGTTCGCACACTTCTTCGTATTTTAAGTTCAGCGTGTCCGCCAAATGTTGCATCATACTAGCGACGTGTTTTCCTTTCTCGTACTTATCCTCACCCTCCTTGATCTGATCCAAGGTGAGATGTTTCTTGCTTAGATCGATGTAACCTTTGAGTAGGTCAACACGCAGAACCTGTAGCACTTTCACCTTTCCTTCTGTCAACACTTGTCGAATGGACCGAATTCTCTTCTTGGACACTTCTAAGTACGGAAGAAACGCCTCAGCATCATCGTACTCGAGCAATCGACAGCTGATGCCAGTATCGTCTATGCTCTCGATGCGAGCCATGACCAGTTCTTCCACTTCCGGAAGATCACGTTGGTAGAACCGTCCCATGTTCATTGCTTTAAATCGTAATGTCTTTAAGAAGGAATTCTATTGCATTGTCCGGTCGCCTCGACGATGACTCCTTCAAGGTCTTCGTACTGAACATTGAGTTCACCGAAGTCACACCGGTAAGGATTGCCGTAAGAAGTGTAAATGACAGGCTCATCCTCAAGATACACATTGAGCTCTCGAAGAAGTTCGTCCACAGTGGCATCCGGAGAGACTCGTATCCACGTTAGTGTCGAAGGATATTGGTACGTTTGATACCGACTAACTGTGGTGTGACCAACATTGATCTTGACCAATTCGAATCCTCCTAAGAGTAATCCACGTTGTAAATTCCAACCTTTCAAATACTCTCGAGTCACCGGCATTCTTTCTCTAATGATGGAAATTCCTTTGATGGGTTTCGGGACTTGGATTGACTTCTATTCCGGACAATCTCCTGAGCTCATGCGTTCGGCCTCTCTTCAGGCAGTCAGGACCGGATATCGTCATTTCGATCTAGCCTTCACTTACCAAACGGAAGCCGTCGTGCTGGAAAGCGTTCTGGGATCCGTACCGAGAAGTCAAGTTTATCTCACACAGAAGGGATACACGGTACCCGCTCGACTTTCAACGCCTGAATACTGGGATCTCTTTCTCTTGCACGGGCCGCCGCGTAATGATTTTCGAAGAGAACTAACCGTACAGTGGAGACGCGCTAACGATCTGTTGAGGTCTCAGAAGGTCTTGCGCATCGGTGTGTCGAATTTCTACCGACGTCAACTGGAGATCTTGCTGCAGATTTGTGATGAAGAAGGGTTGATGCGTCCTACGGTCAATCAGATAGAACTTCATCCGTTCAATCAAGAATGGTCTCTGGTGGATTATTGTAATTCTGAAGGAATCCAGGTCACGGCGCACTCTCCGTTGGGTGGTCAGGCGTCACAATTCATCCTTCAGAACGACACAATACAGCAACTGGCCGAACATATCGGTAGCACGCCGGCACAAGCTGTTCTGGCCGCAACTATGGCCAGAGGAATTCCGGTCATTCCGCGTTCTCTTCGACCCGAACGCATTGTTGAGAACTATTCATCGCAAGACTTCATTGCAGAGATCACTCCTGAAGATCTAATGGCTCTTCGCCAATTGGACGTCGGTCAACCGTTCGTGGATGTGGCTGTCAGTGCGAAAGAATTCGATCTAACGTTGTAATGACGTGTCCGTAAAACTCACCTCCCTCAGGAAGTGACTTTTTTTTTATATTACTCTTTACGTTGAGTTACAGGCAAGCGAGCCTCCTTCACCTTACGCATGGTTGTGATCATCTTGTACAGACTGGGCCCGGTCTCATTGTACAGAAGGTCTCGGAGAGCGTCAGTACGACTCTTCTGCTTGGTCATGCGTGAGTTGTTGCTGGAGATTCTCGTCAACTCACTGAAACGACGCTTCGTGGGATCGTTGATGCGTTTCATTTGTTCAGCCGCAATCGGGTCGACTGGAACTCTGGCAGCACGATCTACCAACTTCGGATAATCGTCGAGAATGAAGTGAGCGAGAGCGGTGATGTCTTTCCCGTATTGGTTGTAGTAATTGTTCACCTCGTCCTTGTAGGAGGGCGCCACCGAATCGTAGAAGATGCTCCACCAGTACACTTGACGATCGATGGGGTTGTCGAGAGGAATGGGCTCACCGTTCGCCTTATTGTACCTGGGGTAAGTCGTGATGAGTTCACGAGGATTTCCCTTGGTGAAATTGTGCATTTCCGTCACGAAGCGATTGTACAGGTTGGGGTTGTTCGCGGTCACTGTCACACGATGCTGAAATGAAACCGGCTCGAGTCGGTAAACCACGGTTCGTCCGTCAGGATTCTCCACCACCACGATGCCGAAATCACCACCCTCGAGCCTTTCGTCCACAAGCTTCTGAGCGATCGATTTGTAGTAGATCTCTGTGACCGATCGACCATCGTCACTGTAGTCGACGATGATTTCGTTGTCCTTGGCATCGTAACTGTTGGTTTCGGGAGAGTTGGGAACAGGTACGGCGAACTTGTTCGGAAACATGAACTTGTTGAGCGTCTTCACGTCGACAGGAAACTGTCTCACCGAGGCTCGGTTGAGGTTGGTAGACCAGACTGACGGCTCCGTCGGGAAGTTGGGCATGCGAATGGTGAACGGTTCTGGCCAGTAGTACGGACCGTCTTCGTAAGCAAACTCCTCCTCATCCCAGACCTTCTTCACACCAACGAAGACAATACGGTTGTCACGAGTGCTGGTGGCCAACTTGATGGCGTTGTGGACCACGTAGAATTGGTAGCAGTACGGAGAGTACATCTCGTTACCGAACAAGGTCATAGGATGAGGTCCGTTGAGTTGATCGTAGGCATCCATGAACCTGAGTCGACCTCCCCAATTACTGTTGCTGCCGTCGATACGAGTCTGCGTCGAGAAGAACACCTGATCGTTCCACTTGAAAAGGCGGATGAGCACTCCCTCATAACCCAAGAAAAGTTTGGAATGAGTCTTGTCGAAACGACGTTGACCCACGTTCACCTTTGGTACTTCTTCAGGTGCGCTCTCGTACGAGTTGAGGTAGTGGTGGACCTGTGTCTGAACGATGTAAGCCTCGTTGTCCTCAGTGACCGGTTCGTAACACGGCAACGATTGATTGTAACCGTAAGAATCACACACCACCGCTTTGGTCTGGAGATCGACGATGGTACCGCGAACGTACCGAACGGGTTCGTGTAAGCGATTGTTCGGATCGAAGTTGTCGTTGTAGTGGGCCAACGCCAAACGTGGTGCCACACCCTCTTCATCAGGATACACGTCGATTACGTCCCAGAGTTGGTTGAGTTCTGGTGCTAGGTTCAGCGACTCCGATACTGCCAACTTCACAGAGTCGATAGGCTCGAGGAGTGATTTAGGGGTTCTCTCTACCACAGAAACAGTCGCCAAGGTGTCGACCGCCATAGTTGAATGATTGACTCGTTGCCCTCATGACCGAATTTCGAATCAATTCTAGTTTTAACGAAAGTCACATGAACGAAATAGAGACGCTGTTACCTCTACTGAGAGGTAACAATTAAAAACTGTCTAAAACGGGCGGAGGACATCGATGAACTTCCATCACACACACGTCGATTGAGTATTTTCCTCTAGAGAGTCGTCTTTTTACTGGACTCGCAAGTGTTGCGCGAGTAGTTCTTCCAGCTGCAGATTGTACTCCTCAGCAGGAGTGAGGAAGCGTCCGTTCTCGTTGATCTCGACGAATTGAACGTTATGTTCCACGTTGTCTCGATACCACTTGAGACCTTTCATGAAATCATCGTCCATTCCACGCCAGAGTGCGTCGTACCCGTCGTAACTGACTAGGAGGTCACCAGGCTCCTCATCGGCTCCTTCTTCCATTCTTATGTGTGAGTGGTATGTGTTGAACAATTCCCATCCGTCCGCCTGGACCCACTGGCCTCCCTCTTTGAACTCAACCTTGAGCACACTGTCTCCATCGTCAGGTGAGAAGATGCCGAACGGACATGCAGTGATTCCTGCCAAGTAAGAAGGCGAAACGTCATCCAGAACAACAGAATGTTCTTCGGGAATCTCGTCCTCTCCAGGAATGTATTGAACGTGATTTCCGTCGATAGTCCAATGGGTGAGTCTGACCTGCATGTCGGTAGATGTGTCTACCGCAACATTTACACAATTAAGGTTCAATTATTTCCAGCAAATCCGTATGCAGTATTCCTTCGTGTAGCGTCCTTTACTTATTTATTCTGAAACAAATGCATCGTTCGTACTACTTGAAATTATCTTTGTGTATAAAACCCAGTACATGACGGTGATATACATCAGACACGGTAATGACGAAGACGACGACTCTAATTATGAAAACGATCCCGGCCTGAGACAGGATCGAATGAAAGAAGTAATTAAAACCACACAAGAACTCATTCGGAAGTGGGGTCATCCGGATGTAATCTACGTTAGTCCTATGTACAGATCACTTCAGACAGTGCAGCTCATGGTATCACAATTGCCTGGCTTTCAGAACGTCGGAGTGTCCCCCAATCTGTCTCGATACTTCACTTCTAAAGAGTTGAAGAGAGGCATTCGTGCGATCCGACCTCAAACTCTAGAACTGAAAGTGCCACTAGGAGAGGACAATCACGAATTTCACAGGCGAATTCGTAAGCACCACGAAGCAGTCAAATCTAGAGGATGGTATCGCGACGATCGTCCGGTGGTCTGGTGTGTCACGCACGCCCTAGTGATGAAACGCGTATCGAAGTACTGCCATCGAAAGATTCCTGATCATTTGGATTTCTTGTACTACTTCAAGGTGTAATTACCTTCGTTTCTAAAAATAATACATATACACAAAAGGAGATGTCTCGAAGAGAACATCATTCGAAGAAAGGCCAATGCGGCAAGCACGATTCCGACGACGACAAGAGAAGAATCATCGTGATTAAGAAGAAGAAATGCTGCAAGCGTGGACCTCCTGGGCCTACCGGACAGCGTGGACTTCCCGGTCCTGCAGGACCCCAAGGGCCTGAGGGTCCCCAAGGGCCTCAGGGAGGTGGAACGACGAGCGAACTTTGTGGTTTCTACACCATTACAGGAAACACTACTGAATATACTGGAGAACGCACGATTCTGGTAGAATATGCTGGTGTTCCTGGAAGGGTCAACATAAGCTTTTTCACCTGTCCTGAACTCTTCACACCAATCATCGTAGGATCGTCTCGGTCTGGTATTTTTAAAGTTCTCAACGTTCAGCCAGCTCCTGACGGTAGGACTTTCTTCACTGTGGAGACGGCTCCGGACGACACTGTCTATTTCATCATTCATTGTTGCTTCAGCTCACAATGAACCTCTACTCCGAGTAATATTTTCGTTCACACAACGGTGAATTTCGCTCATTTGAGCGAAATTCAATCCCTGGTCTCGTCCGGATCGGCTCGAATACTGCTGAGAGTTTTCCAGTTATTCCTGGGCACGCCCTCGTTCAGCATTGCTGTAATAGCTCGACTCATCTGCACTACGTCATGCTGTGTAGCGTTTCCGCGAAACTTTCTCAAATAATCCCTCAGAATGACCGCTTCTGCCATGCTGTCGTAATCATTAATGAGTTCGGGCGGATCGATGGGCTCAGTTCCACCGAATGGATTGGCAAACTTAGTGCGCTCTCTCATCACTAAATTGTGATAGAACATCTGATGCTCGTACTTGACGATGTCCCAATTCTTCAAGGGACGGCCGAGATCGGGAACGAGCCGTGTTTCGGTGCCCGTCTGAGTGGACCACACCTGTTTGTAGACTGTTCCGTCCAAATACGAAAACTCTCGCGAAGGCCATCTATCAGGATAAGGTAGTCGAAACTTAAGTAGAGAAGCTACCGGATTCATTATTCTAACCCAATTGGCTTGCCATTCCATGTCCCTAACCACGGCTTCCTCAACCTCCATCTCTCCCATTTCCAAGTACGAGGCCGTTCTGATGTCAGAAAGAAAGTACACGTTCGGTCGGTCGGCCCAAGACTGTGCTACAGGATCCAGAAAGAGTTCCTGATGAGTAGTTATACCTGGAATGTTCGCTAGACGTCGGTCGAACGGTCGAGGATCCCACAGTTCAAAGTTTAGCTGCGGGAACACTTCTTTCAAGTACTTAACGTGAGTGCCGGGAGCGGCTCCCGCATACACTACTGTTCCGGGGCCTCCTTTGTAATAAAGAGTGAGAAATTGAATTTCTGACATCAAGAGCTTACGTTGACCCCAGTGAACTGACTTCTTCACTTCGCCCGCTCGTCGACGGTAGGGCAATGCAATAGAAGTTTCTGTGATTAACATGTCAGCCGGGGTGAGTTGTTTGTACTCCTGTACCAGTTGTCCTAACGTTGGCAAACTCACTCTCTGAGCCGGAAGTGGAGGGAATCCTCGAGCGGCCGTACTGGGCTGTTGAACGGAACCCAATCGCGGTACGATCTGTGGAAGAGATTGCATCTGTGGAAGAGACTGCATTTGTGGCAGAGATTGCATCTGCGGAAGAGACTGCATCTGCGGAAGAGACTGCATTTGCGGCATAGATTGCATCTGTGTTCCACCGAGCATGCCTAGTTGGCGACACAAATCCATGAGCTCAGTGTAAACAGATCCGCCCTGCTTGATAGCACGCTTGGTTCGAGGATTCCTCGTCGGATCTCTCAAGAACTCTTGGCACACTTGTGAGTCGTTCATTTCAAGATTGTTCTTTCCAGCTTATGAGCTGGAAAGAATTCAGTTTATAGTTTTCGCAAATTGTACTCGAAGAAATCGTTCCAAAACCGTTTCGATGTTATTTCGACAAACGGACGTCTAACATCGCCTCTGAGCGCTATTCGAGAGTACGTTTTGCTGCTCTTGTCTCCCTTCAACACAGTAATCATGTATACATAACTGTTTCCGTCCTTGGTGATAACTTTCAGTCCTTGAACATCGTGTTCTTGGATCTTACTGGAGAGTGAGTTGGGTTTCGGCGCATGATCCGTGCAGATTCGAGAGTATTCTTCACGAGAGATCAGTTCCGCCCTCTGTCCCAGAGTAATTTTGACATAGTGAGTGTTCCGACGTTTTACGTGGAACACGACCACCTGTTCACGATCTATTTCGAACAGATCGACTTCTACAATGCGACAGTAAAATAACTTGTCGATCGCTTTATTCATCAGAGTACTGCCCCACGGCCTAAATACGAATTGACGAGTCATTCTTAAATTTGAAATACGATAGTTCAATTGTATGTTGGCACTACTGAAACTACTACAACAGACTGCACCGTCGCCCTCACATCTTAAAGATACCGAACACGTGAAAGAGTTCTTGACAGTGCCGCAAGCGAATGATTACTTCTTACGATTGCTCATGCTTCCGTGGAAGAAGATTCCGTGGGGTCGTGGTAAATTTCTACCACGTTTAGCCTATCGGTACGAAGGACAGACCATGCCGGTGTTAGATGAACTCAAGGGACTCGTCGAGCAGGCATTCCAGGTACAAGTGCACAGTGTTTGGTGCAACCAGTACCGTAACGGTCAGGATTACACTCCGGAGCACCAAGATCAGTACGGAGGATGGGTGTTCACTCTCAGCTTCGGAGCGACTCGGACGTTATACTTTCGTAATATAGAGACTGGTCAACGTACGAACTTACGACTGGACCACGGCGACCTGAACTACTTCTCACCTACTTGGGATGCACAGCATCGTCACTGTGTCCCCAAAGACAAGACACCAGACATTCGCGTGTCTGTAGTTTTCTTCACATAATTTACGACTGTAATTGTCATAAATTATCGAACGCATCAAAGTAACAGGCACATGCAACGAATTAACTTCTACGATCCGAAGGATTCGTGGGGAGTGTTCTCCAACTACTATCCCAGTCCTATCACTGTAGATGGACTCAGGTATCCCACGGTCGAGCACTACTTTCAGTCTCAGAAGTTCACTGGATCGCCCCGAGCAGAAGAGTACTCTCGACTCATTGCCTCTCAGAGCACCCCTAACAAGGCCAAGGTGCTGGCCAATCAACAAATCAAGGGAGGGTACAAGTGGGTCCAAGACCTCAACGCGATCATCAGACAGTATTCAGACGTGACCCTTCGTCCGGACTGGGAAGACGTGAAGGACAACGTCATGAGGAAGGGAGTGTATCAGAAGTTCAAGCAGAATCCAGAATTGCGCAACGTTCTGTTGTCTACCGGAGACGCAATTCTAGTAGAGCACACTTCTCGAGACTCCTACTGGGGAGATGGTGGAAACGATCGAGGAAGGAACCAGCTCGGTCGCACCCTCATGGAGGTTCGGTCGTTGTTCAGAGGAGAGACCGTCCCGTCCGGAGTGCACACGTGGCTCATTCGGGGTATCGTTCTCACAGGACCGAACGATGAGGAACTACTTCGCGCTCACGGAGTGAACTTCACAATCAATCCGACAGCACCTCCTGGAGAAATGGTGGTCACCCCCGGACCGCATGTTCACGTGACCGGACCACAAGTGGAGCTGACCGCAGAGGCCATCGGCAAGAAATACGTGGTCTTCGTGCAAGGGCCGTATCAGGAATTCTTAGCACAATTGCTACGACAGTTGTACGATTAGTTCTAGAACTCATTACTGAAGGTAAGATTCGAGCACACGGCGTACTTCTGGATAATTCTGTACTGCACCCTCTGCAAGAGTCATTCTTACCACCTCTGGACTCAAAGTGCCCCGAACTAACTGTAGAAATCCAATTAGATTCGTAGGGTCTCCACCTGACTCGAGTGTGACATCGATCAAGGAACGAAACAGTCTATTGACTGTCTCCGGATTTCTCAGTAGATTTCGGTATCTATCGATCAAGAATGCACGACTGTTCGGCGGTCCTCCTATCAATGCATTGAGCAAGATGTCCTCTCTTTCGATAACTCTTTCCATCTCAGGAAGGAGCTCCATTACATTTCGCAGATTCCCCCTGGCGTATTGATTGCTGAACTCATTCCACATAACATCATGATACCACCAATAAGCCAGATCTTTCAGGTCTCCTTCTGAATTTTGGTAGAGCTCTCGGTAGACTGATCGAGGACGGCAGCTTTCTTGAGAGAACTTGTTATGAAATATTTGAGCGGTCTCCACATCCGGAGACTGCAAGAAGTACCTCTCTAACAAAACTCGGTACCTCGAGTTTGTTCTGCTCACTACATCTTTCAATCGAGGAATGTCTTGAGAGTCCATGTAAATGCCGATGAGCGCTTGGGGCTGATTCTGGTACATTAACGCTAAATTATCGTACTGGACTGCATTTTCGGAAGGAAGTCCGTAATCTAGAAGACTCTTCTGTTTCCAGAAATCCTGAGAAGCACAGATCTCTCTGGCTCTCTGAGACGTCTGACAGTAGTTCAGCACGTCTCGACCCGAAAGTCCCAACAGGTACCGGAATTGGACTTCGTACGGTAGTTCAGAGAAGTTCATGTTACTTCCACCTTTAGTGGAAGTAAAGATAATTTATCGGTACAATTCTAGAAGTTTTCTGGTCAAGTCTCGATAGTCGTCCGTAAAGTTCACCGCCAGTACGAAGATGTGAGATGGAAAGTTGGCCGGAATTCGTTTTCCTTCAACATCAGTGTAGTAGTAGTTGCCTCGGTTCAGTCTAGTTTCGAATACTCGATGACGTGAATTCATCAGTGCTCCGAACCATTCGGCATCCGTCCAGTCGGGTACCCATACGAAAAATCTGACAGGTTCAGTAGCGTTGTCACAGAGCTGGTTCACTCGAGCGGCCATTCTATCGAGCACTGCTGGAACGAACGGAGGATTGATTACGGTCGTTCTGTTGTAGAAATAAGTGTCGAGTTCCGGGTTGAAGAAGCTACCTATACTGCCGTACGGAGAGTCGATGTCAGGAAACAAACTGCAAAACTTCAGATCGGATCGGACCGTGATGATCTGAGAGTTTATCGGTGAAGCGAATCCTTCCACTGAGGCACCGTATCGGTTGACCAAATACTGGTAAACAACTTTCGGAATGGACCACTGTTGTCCGTACGGAAGTAAAGATGCATATCGAACGAGCACGACCGCCAACTTCTCCACTGACGGATCGAGCCGGAGCAGAAGTTGCATTCGTCTGGGCTCTAATTCGAAAAGTTTGTCATCGACCTGAATTCCTCCGCCCACCATTCGAACATTATTCACCACTGGTATTTCGGGTAGTCGGACGTACTCCCTTCCTAGTTGTAAGATTCGATCCACCTTCTGCTCGGAACCGATACCTTTCTCTTGCATCTCCTGTCGCATCTTTTCAGTGGCCGGGTAGTTCTCCGCAAGTTTGCGTTCACTGAAGATCGGCTCAGAGTCGTTCGCTAGATTGATCAACCAACGTTCTAGTATGTTCCTTCCCTCGTACTGTTGTTTAGAGTTCAGACCGCGTTGCATCTCCTCTAACATTCTCATCACGTAGCGATATCGACTGAACTCCTGACTGAGTTTGGTGAGAGCGATGATGCTCTGGTGCGTCTGGTCCAATTCGTCCGATAGATTATTTACTGAAGTGTTCAGTAAAGCCAGATCAGGAGTGGTCATACCACTGAGAATTCTGTTGTTGTTCGACTGAAGAAAAAGACGCAGTCTTTCTGCCCGTTGATAGTATTGATCGACGAGGCCGACTAGTTGTTCCATTAGTAACCTACATCGAGGGATGTAGGTTTTAAGATCAGTTACATAGGCCAGCTGTTAGATCGTTTCAGTTCTTCATAAGTCATCCCTAGCATTCGTTTCTTCTGTTGTAATAGTATCAGCTCTCCCTTACTGACACGGAAGGGACTTCCTGGCATGTACAGATGATTGTGTTCTCGACCGTCCTTGATGTATTTCAACTTGTGTCCTACCGGAACGTGAACTGTTTCGATTCTGATATCAGAGTGCATCATACGACGGACGTGATAGTGATCGTGATGTTTCCACACGAACACTAAGTCTAGCACACATGTCGAATCTGTTTGTAAATCACCCTGTAAGGTGTAGATGTGATCCCACACTTGTATCCCTATAGAACTTACGAATTGCCACTTTTGTATTCTAGCTCGAATTATCGGGTTTTGTCGTATTACAATAGAGATTCCGAGAAGAATCGGGAGAGTCCACCACATTTTATGAATTGGCGATAGACTTAAGGGCATCTTGTTCGAGGTACTCCATTACCGGAAGGAAGAAAACGTTTCCGGGACGTGTGGGAAATTTCACTGTGTCCGAATGAAACTCTTCCGGACTGAGTTTGCCGTTGAAGATCTTGAGCATGCGTTTGTCCGAAGCCGGCTTCAATCCAGTGATGTCTTTTCCGGTCATGAGATGATAGATCTCTGCCAAATAGACCAATGAATCCACGTACAGTGTGTTGTTTCGTCTGCTGAGAATCTCTGCGTAGGTGCACTCGAAACTGCAGAAAATGTCGATACAGTGATAGAAGATCTTTCCGTTCTCCTCCGTTCGATGCAGTGGTATTCCGAGAGATTTCTGATTGATACGGGTCAGACAGTACATGCAATTGTACTCTGAAGTTTCGTACAATCCAGGTACACAGGTGTAGTTTCCGTTGTTGTCGTGCACCTTGTAACCCAAGCAAGAAAAAAGTTGTCCTGCACCAACATCGAGATGGTGGTCTCGGTGTACTATCTTTTGTTGTAAAATGGGCTTCATGCTGACAACAGGTGTGGGATCTACTTCGATCAATCGATTGAGATTGGTAAATTCACCGTTCAAATATCTGTCGGTCAGCGCGGACAGATCCACGACACGAAGGTAAACTCTCGTTTCTCCCATTTATCGCCGGCTGTTTGTTGTCTCACTGGTTATTTGAGGCAATGCTTACTGTAGTTCTTCACCTATCAAAAAGAGACAACTTCCGTCCCTTAAAGTGGTACACTCTTCTAAGAAAGACATGGCCAGCGGACCACTCAGAAACACTGGACTGGAGCTTCTCAGACAAGCTCTTCACTGTCATCCAGAGAAGGCTCTACAGATCGAAAGTGTACTCGGAGAGCATTTACAGGGACCTCGTTACGTAGAGCAGGTGGTCAGAACTGCATTACATCTCACGCCACTCACGATGAGTGGGTATTACTCACTCATCTTCAACGATAGACTCGATCAGCTCACATCTCAGTTGGCTCGATTGAGTGCGGAGGACTTCTTTCCAGAAGTCTATCGGAATCCTTTGCTGAGCTTAGAGGAACGGGCGGAGCTGATCGATCGTCACCAATTGGAATACGCCGCACTTAGAGAATCTTTCGAGAATGGCAGTAAGGAAGTCTCTCCGCAATTCTTCCGTCATAATCTCGATTCCGAATTGAACGACCTTTCTTGCTCTGATTTGTACTCTCGAGCTTTCAACCGAATGGTTCTGGAGGATCGACTGAGAGAGAACGGAAATGTGCAGTCATTGGATCAGAATACACTGAGTGGTCCTGTGGATCGAAAAGTCTTCACAGAACAGTGCTCTGAGCTCATCATGGAACACTGTCTGCCTACCAAAGATTTGCTCCGGGCGTTCCTAAAGGACGGTCTGCATCCTTTAACAGGACGGCCCCTTCCGGAGTCTCTATTACAAGAGTTACAAACCGAGCTGAAATTAGTAGAATATGCTCTTTCTGTATTATCTCTGGAAAGGACACAACTACCGGGCTAGCCTGTGTCACGGGCTCATGACTATTTTCTTTCATGCTTTGAACTCACAACTACAGAACGCACTCATTGCAAGAATAGCACTGCTCAACAGTCTAATCTACTTCGTTACTGACTTAGCGGGAGGAGAGAAAGGCGTAGAAGTCTGGATTCATCACATCGTAGCAGCAGCGGCCTGTACAGGTGCCGCTATGTGGGATGATGAAGTCGGTCTGTGGGTCCAGCGAGGCTGCGGAGTTTTAGAATTCACCAACCCCTGCTGGACATTTTTTCGTTTGAGAATTTCCAAGAGTTCGGAGATTCTTCTACCTGAAGTCTATTCGAAACGTGCTGCTGGAATTATTTTTTCTTTTTTCTTCCTTCCAGTTCGTCTGATCTACTTTCCGCTTGCTTTCTGGAAGTCTCCAGAAAGCCTCCCTAGAGAATTTTTTTTCGCGATTTGGATTCCGCTCATGCTTTTGAATTTGTACTGGTCAGGACTGCTCTTCCGAGGGATCATCCGAGAACTCAAATCTACTTGAATTCAAGTAGATTTAATAATATGAATAGACAATCTATCGTTGTCCCAAACGAATGATTCTACGTTAAAGTAATCCTTCCAGCGAAGATCACCGCTCCATTCGATCAGAAGACAGTTGAGAACGGGCGGATCGACCACTAACACTGTTCCGTTCAGTGCATGAGGGCTCAAATCGGTACAATGATCAACTGACATCGTGCCTAATAGAAAAGAGATGGGGTGATAGTACCATTTGTTCGATCGAAGTTTACACGGACTCATCAGTGGATGGTGTAGTTGTAAGTGTTCTTCTATTGGTACGTTGAGTGCTTTTGACAATGCGGTCGCTGTTCGTATTCCCCTCAATGCAGGAGAAGTTAGAATTCTGGTGTAACCTTCTCCGATCGACTTCTGACCTAGAACGAATGCATGGTCATATCCGTGTTCAGTCACGTTCGGGTCGCACGGCCACTCTAAATCATTAATCAAAGGAGCGTGTCGTACAACCAATACTGATGATAGAGTCAGAGAAGTACAAAGAACAATCAAGATGCAAGCGTACCTCTTCATACTGGGAGAGAAGTTCAATTGTTGGTCGGAACTAGAATCACTGTTACGTAATCAGTCCCAATCTTTAATACTCACCGAGACATCGACTGTTCCTGATTCGTTCAAGTTTTCCGTGTTGAAGACGGGCCAGAACGATTCTGAAATTTATACTTTTTTGCACAACACGTGCACCGAGGTGGTCATCGTAGAGAGTGAATTGACGAACGCGCTTCTCAGAAAGTTCGTTTCCAAGGCGAAGTCTCGGTTGCGCAGTATTGTTCACATCAATCCTGATGAAAAGTACAATGATAAAGTACGCCGACACGAGCTTTGGTGGGACGTTCCGGCTGCTGAAGGACTTCGCAAACTGGCAGAATGTGTTGAGAAGAAAATTTCCTGAATATAAAAGACCATGTCGTACCGCACGAACTCATTGCAGCCTTTGTCGCAGAACTACCTTCCTCAAACTTACTATTACGACCAACAACAGTTCCCGAACTTCATCGAAGCACCTTACTACCAACGCAACGATGATGATTGGTGGTCGGTGCAACGCCGGAACATCAACCGTGGTGTCGATGAAGGAGCCGATTGGATGGCCGATCGAACGGATGATCTTCGAGAAGGCATACGTGAGAGTGGCGATTGGGTGGCCGATCAAGGTCAGAATGCTACCCAATGGCTGGCTCAACAGACTCAAAACTTCGCCAACTGGCTTCGTCGCTTTTAAGTAATTTCGTACTACAACAGTACGAAATCTTCAATTCAATCTATAGGTTAGGCTGATTCTAGGTTCTTTCACGGTAGGATCAGGTTCGATACAATGTGCCCAACAATCGTTGGTGGGCGGCCGGAGTACGTACAAACTTCCGGGCGGAAGTGTGAGTTCGATCGGTGCACATTGAGCGTAGTAGGGTGGTAATAGCTTGAACTTCCTAGTGGCTCCTAATGAAATACCAGCTATACAAGTCCCACTCTTTATCTCTTTATCACGGTGCGGGGCGATTCCGACCTTGCCGTTGGGGTAGCGTAACAAAGCACAATAATTGTACCGAGCTTCGGTGAGCGACTCCAGCCGATCCTTCACTACCTTGAGTACTGAACATTGGTCCCACGGGAGCACCTCTCTCACGATGACTTTATCTCCGAAGGTGAGCTTGTAGCTCACACCGGGATCACCGTAGTTCTGATTGACTCGTCTTCCTGGAGTGATATCTTTAGTCCAAGGCACCGATGCTTCTAAATAGTCAAACAGTGCTTGTGACTCCTCTGAGCTGAGAAACTGAGGATACCAGTCCACACTGAGGCGCACCCCGGACAACGATAGATTCATTTGCAACGAACTGCCTGCGACAGTCATCAGAAATAAAAATCAATAACAAGAATTAATAATTCTTGGTAAAAGGAGCCCTCCCTATGTCCAATTCTAAAGTAGGATACGCTTACAATTATAAGAGCGCGCGTACGTTGCAACTAGAAAAACTAAAAGCTGCTCAAGCTAAGGCTGCCCAAATCAAAGCCGCTCAGGTGAAATCGAAACCCGTTCAGGCGAAGCCCGTTCAGGCGAAGCCCGTTCAGGCGAAGCCCGCTCAGACGAAGCCCGCTCAACGCAAAAGGATTCTGAACGATGACTTTCCTGTAGGGTTGATTGATCGACTGAAGAAGGTGGCCTCGAAGACTGTCAAGAAGACTAAATCTGTCAAAGGATCGACCGGACCACACGTCAAGGCACGTCAGTACAAAGGACAAAAGCGTGATGGTAAAGTAAAGCTAATCACGCAACGAGATTTGGATGACACTCTCTTCGGACTACTCATCAACGAACCTGGATACTATCGATTGGCGGAGAGTCTGACATGGGCTCCGCAAGAGGAGTTCACTGCTGCCATCACCATTTTTGCTTCAAGTGTGGTCCTCGATCTGGGTATTCACACGCTCGCTCAGGTGAACGCCGTTCCGAACACTTACGGTATCATCGTGGCGAGAGATCAGAGCAGAGTGAAAATTACTGCAGACACCCTTGCTAACGGTGAACGGGTGGGACGCATTCTTGACTTTACTCTGGGAGGTGTTCGAGTTTTAGGAAGAACGGATCACATCACGCTGGAGAATTTCATCGTCACACAGTCTGAGCCTCGTGGTCTGACAAACGATCAGATTCCGGAACTGGCCGTTGACATCATCACTCTGACTATGCAAGTAGGAATTATCATCGGTGAGGGAGACACTGGTTACATCGCCTTTGTAGGAACCGATCGTTCGAACAAGGTCACCGACCTCGTCATTAGGAACGTCGTATCCGAGAAGGCCGTGATCGGTTGTCACATAGTTTTCACAGACACTGCTCTTTTGGAGGACAATTTGTGGACTCAGAACAGCTATTACGGGTTGCTGGCAGGTCCTAGCTGGCTTGTGACTGAGGATGACGATCCCACTAAGGTCGTTTTCCCGGTCAATCGTAATTTCACTGTCCGAAGAAATCGGGGCGACTTCAACAACGGACCTTTCGAGGAACTGAGCAATCCAGAGGACAGTTTTGTATTCGACTTCCTCAGCGGAATTAGCTACTATCAAGCTCAGGACTTTTACACTGAAGAGAGCAGTGCTTCGAACAACACGAGTCCTACCTACCTTCTGGCGGTAGACCATGACGGGTCTAAGGGAATGAGATGGCGCAACAGTGTCACTAACAACAATCGAAGTGAATTTTTCGTTTGCGACGGATTCCACATGAGTGGATCCGTCCCCTTTACTATCGGTCAAGTTTTGGGTGTGGATATACCCTTGAGTCAGAACATAGATGCTGATATTGAAGGTGTCACATCTACTGGAAATAGTGGCGTGATCGCTCACAACTTCAACTTCTCTTACGTAAACGGTATCAGCGCGAGGGCGTGTGTGGCTGAGGGTGCCACTTCTAATGGTGGTGAAGCTATCGGTATCGATTGCATCGGTACGGCTGGCATTCCCGGAGGCACAAACTCAAATCTAGTATTCAAGAACTGCATCGTCCAGCGTAATGGCACTGAGAATTCTAGCCGATCGGCAGGTATTCGTGTGGCCGCTCCTTCGAACAATGTCATCATCGAAGAGTGTGTCGTCAATGGCAATGCCACAGGAGTGTTAGAAGGAAGTGTGGCTGCAGGAATTCTGGTCAACCCGAGACAGAACTCTCGTACTACTGGCGGTGAGTTGGGTGCGGCTAACATTGTCATCGAGAACAATACAGTCAATGCTAACGGAACTCAGGGTGCCGCCTTTTCCGGAGGCATTGTTGTGATCAGGAGAGACGACGTTCCTCGAGAGGATCTCAGAATCGAGAACGTTCTCGTCAAGGATAACACTTCCACCTACAACATCGGTGATGGTATCTTAGTAGGAGGTGCTGTTCTCGGTGTTACAGTGAAGGGCAATCAAGTGTACCAAAATACCGAAGTGGGTATCGAAGTCGACTCTGAAAATCAAGTGTTGACAGCGAAGAACTTTGCCTACGACAATGCTGGTGGTAACTACGCAGGAGTACCTAGCGATGATATCATCGAGGCCTCCCAGGGCAACCTTCCTCTGCAAGTTGGCGCTAAGAACGTTTCCGTAGTCTAATCGAGCCCTTTAAATTTTCGTACTGTACAGTACGAAGATTATTGCTGTAATATGGTGTTGAGTGCACCTCTGGGTGAGACTTTCCTTCCGATAGTTTGTGCTCTGAAACGTTGTCCTCTCACACCTTCAAGCGGACCACCCAGAGCGGTTCCCTCCTCATTGTAATCGTAAATCAAGAAATCGACATTAGGAATGAGGCCGACCTCCTTAATGATCCAGACTGCTAACAGAAAGGCCCCCGTGGTGCCCAGAGCGATCAATAGAGCCATAGTAGTACTTTCTGGATCCAAACCTAGAGTGTTGTAGACGAAGTTCTCTAGAAAACGCTGCCAGAACGTGACCAAGCTCCAGCTGACAAGCAGCAGGACGATGACTGCTGCGAAGACTCCGTATCCTGTAATTTGCATCGTTTAGAGTAGGGAGAATTTTACGTTACTTTTGATCATCTACAATGTCGATACTAGGTTTGTGGTGACTGACGATCTGCTGTTGTACTGGCTTCCTCTTCATCTTCTCATCCTGGATGAGTCCGTTCTCGACTAGAATCCTCTTGATGGTTGTCGGATAGAAGAGTGGATCGCCCTTCTGAGTCCTCTTGTTCTCTAGAAGAGTCTTGTTGTCACCAGCTTGATTGAGTAGAGCGGCGATTCTCGTAGGAGTCATGCCTTGTTGATGTAATTGCTTTATCTTTTCTAAGACTCGTTGTTGAGACTCGACTGGCTCGAAGTCTCTGTCCTTGCCCGCGTTCATCCAACCGAACGGAGGACGTCCTCTGAGCTTTCCTTGCGCTGATAGGGATTTCATGGCTCCACTGACCTTCTCAGCGGTGTTCATCCTTTCCCACTCACTCACACTGAGCTGAACGTTGAAGAGAAGCTTTCCGTTAGCTGTAGTCGTGTTGATAGACTCCTTTATATCCGTGAAACCGACACCCTTCTCTAATAGTTCGTTAATTCTTGCGTTACCGTCAAAAACGGATCTGGAGAAACGTGACAGATCACACACGACAACGATAAAGCCCGGTTGTACAGCCTCTAACATTTCTTGGAACTCTTTACGATCACTGTTTTTACCACTTGCGGTATCTTTGTACACCCTTAGTAAATAGTAATGATGATCCTCGCAATACTTCCGAATGCGAGCTTCTTGCACTTCCAAACTTCCCTCCTGCTCAACGAGGGTGGTGCTTACTCTCGCATACCCAAAAGCAAAACGATACATATTCCAGTTCTTTTATATGTATTGGAATATTTTTTAGACCTCTGTGGTCTTTCAGACTGAGGTCCGTCTGATCTTTCTTTGTACTATTTAACTCTGAGGATGGACCCAGAAATGCATTTTTGAGATCTTGTTTCTAGTGTTCTTTCTGAGGGAGAGGTGAGAAATTCTTCGTATGAGCCCATGAATTCTCCATTAGTTGTAATTCTAGGTGAATGTGAGGACGTCATAAACGTTTGTTTATATAATATAAATGTCAACTGTTGTATACGTAGTGTCTAATCCATCCGAAACTGTCTCTAGGTACAAGATAGGGTTTCACACGGGATCACTCAGCCAACTGAAATCGCGATACATGACAGCAATTCCTGATGTGAAAGTACACTACTTCATGGAAACAGTCCACGCTAAGAATGTAGAGAGTAAATTCAAAACAAAACACTCTGCACAAAGAGTCATCAACTCTAACGGTAACAAGTCCGAATGGTTCTCCATGTCACTAGATGAAGTGTACGTGAGCCTTTCGGAGTTAATAATCGAATGTCATAGTATTACACAACCTCGACCTGTCTTCACTGCTAAAACGTGTACTGATCGTTCTTCTGAGTGCTATAAAGAAAGTGTCTTCGATGTTGCGTCGATAATGTTCATGAGCGATGATCCTAAATATCGAGATCCAGAATGGCTCGATCAAATAAAGACAAAAGCTATAAGTAATGAACGAGACAATACGATCAATACAATGCTGGTTGACGTGATCGATGAATTGTACAACTGGATTAGGTCTTGCAACGAGGTCGGTAGTATTGCATACTTAGACAGTGACCGACATATACATATAAAAGAAAGCTCTCTATAAATCTAATTTCACCAGCGGGGGTGTACGAAAATAATTCCATCAGTATAAACGGGCATCATGACTCAACGACTGAAGGCGCACCTCAATGGTGAGAACGAGAATCCTCCGGTGAAGACTATCACCACTGCAGAGTTCAAGGCAGTCGCCACCAAGACTGCTCTGAAGTACAAACTGACCATCAATGAAGTGGACGGCTTGACCCAAGCTCACATTCATTTGGGAGAATCGGATGAACGCGGTGCTCCTGTCGCTTTCTTGTACGGTCCTAGTGCTCCCACTGGAAATCTTTACAAGGTAGTGTTGAAAGGTGTCTTGACCGCAGACGATCTCATCGGTCCGCTCAAAGGAAAGCCTTTCAGCAAATTGTTGGAGGAGATCGATCAGGGCAACACTTACGTGGACGTTCACACGCGCAAGCATCCCTTCAGCGCCGTCCGAGGTCAGATCGAGACCGAGTGCGAGAAGAAGAAGGACGTTTCTGTCTGAATTCTCTCTGAGTTATAAAGATGTTACCACGATGGGTCTGGATTCTCATCATTGCCGTGAGCACTGCTGTACAAATCCTACTCATTAGACAGTTCACCATCACACAAAATTGGGTCTTAGTCGTTCCTTACTTTTTGCTCAGTCTATTGTCACTCTGGAGCTACTACATGCTCTTCCGAACAGGAGAGGTAGGAATCGGATACGCCATCATCACCGGATCGGCGGTGGTTCTGGTGGCCTTGGGAGGTTTCGTCTTTTTCGGCGAGCGTTTCACCTGGAGAGATATTTTGGGTATAGCACTGATCGTGACCGGAGTCATCCTGCTGGTTGCGTTCGGATAGTTCTCTTTCACTCGAAAGAGAACCTTCACAATCGAAGTCCGGGAACGTACTGAGAGAGTTCCTCACGACTCATCGGTGTCCACAAATATTTGTACCGTTCAGGATACGACAAGTACAGAGTAGTGTTGCAACACAACGCTCTCATCAAATGGTCGTGTATCCACTCTTCTTGCGTGCAATCTATTCGGACGACTGTGCATCCTATCATTAGACCAAAATGCGTCTTCACTCTGTCTACACGTTGCGACTCTAAGAATCCTTGTTTAGTCTTGTGATACTTTCTGACGTATCGAAAGTGTTGTTCTCCGTCATACTCTACTAGGTATCTCTTATTGTTCCATTCGAAATAGAAGTCGTACTTTCGATTTGGTATCTCCGAAAAGGTAGCCTGTGCTACGAACGGAATGTTGTACTTTCTGAAGAACTCTCTGACCTTTCGCTCTCCCTTAGTACCGCATGTGGGACACCACTTTCCTCTAAATTTCACTCTGTTCAACGTCTGATTGAAGACGTGACCTTCGGCACACTGCCATTGACAAGTTTTTCCAATCTTCTTTATAAAGATTCCACCTCTTTTCACTGCCCATTCCATAGATAAACGTACTTACGAATGGGTTGGTGCAATCTTTCTAGAGGCAAACGGAGCAGCTCAGTTCCGGACAGCCAAGCCAGGTTTAAGATCTCTTCGTTAGGTTGAAATACTGAAGGATAATCTCGGTAGGATATTTCGGCCAATACTAAGTAATCTCCAGGAGTCGAACTGTGAATGCTCACTCGACCCGATCGCATGGCTTCGTACACTTCGGCCGTGAGCAATCCTGAACTCTCCTCGTCTGTTTCTCGGAGCAAACAGAAGTACGCTGTCTCTTCTTCACATCTCCCGCCAAAGTCAGACCAGACCAAGCTTCCGTCATCGTACTGACTCAGACCCATGAGATAATGTTTCTCTCCGTTCAAGATAGTGTAAGGGATGACTCCGGCTCTTACAGCGTTCGGTCGAAGAAGAGAACTCAGCTGCATCCTCTTTGTACACGAGACCGAACTTCTGAACTACGAAATTCACTCAACTCAGTCAAACCTTTCTCATACTACGGGCATGAGAAAAATACATAAGGAATCTCACGTTCATGTAAATGTTAATCTTCCTCCTGATAGCAATCTTTCTAACGTTACTTTTACTGTACGCTAATGGTTCCGGAAGTAGAATGAACGTTACAGAAGAGCAACGAGCTTTCTGTCGAAGAATGGGTTACGAGATCACCAACCCATCTATAGTGACGTACGGACAATTGGGTAAAATGGGTAGACTGGGCAACCAACTGTTCGAGATCGCAGCCACGCTGGCCGTTGCTAAAGTGAACCGATGCAGAGTGGTCTTCTCTGAGAGCATTGCGCAACTTCCTGTCTATCGAATGTTCGATCTCGATCTTCCGCTGGTGCCTTCTTTGAGTTGGGACGTGAACGTCTGGGAACAATCCAACTTCGATCCGGTGATCATTCCACCTGACGGACGAGTGTACAACATTAACGGATATCGCCAGTCTATGAAATACTTAGAACCCATTCAATATAAGCTCAGAGACGTCTTCTCACTGAGGGAGAAGCGCAGAAAGGGCAATTACATCGCTATTCACATCAGACGGACGGACTGTGTCAAACCGAATCCAGTGCGAAGATTCTTCGACGAAGGTCTCAATTGTTCTTTACAATACTACCGTGAAGCCATCGCTAGATTACGAAAAGAGCACCACTTGTCAGAGGACACTCCAGTGTTAGTTGCCACAGACGATCGTGAATGGGTCGGAGAACGATTGAGTGAGATCGATCGAACGGCTGAGCTGTCGCCTGAAGGATCTTCGGAGGACGATTTCGTTTGTTTGTGTTCTGCATCGTACTTAGTAGTGTCCAACTCCACTTTCAGTCTGTGGGCCGCTCTTCTGTCTGACGTGAAGCCGGACTGCATCGTGGCACCGTCCCTTTGGTGGCATCCGAACAATAAAGTAGCTCGTCTGTTGACACTAGGAGAACAACATACATGTCCCGAAGATTGGCTCTTTAACGATCCGATCACCGGAGAGAGGGTGGAGTACGCGTACCACTGGTCAGACTATCAGCCGTCTTGGTGGGAACGTAAACTCAGATCTGTTTGTACGGCGAACTTGCTAAGATATTGGAATTAAAGTATCCCGACCTCTTCACCAGCGGATAGATCTCCTTCTTCAAGAATTCTTCATCGTATCCGTACCAATTCCCCTGCCACTTCTCCATTCGCTCTTGAATGTCTAGTAGAACACCGCCACGAGCACCCCACAATCCGGCTTTCATTGGAATGAGACGTCCTCCGTGGAAGAGTAACAAGAAAGGATTGTCAGATTGCATCCATTGACGAACGCTCTCTTCACAATCGAACGTATCGTCGGCGTCAAGTGATACGAAGGTCAAACCTTCCGTTCCCGGAAGGAACCGCCAAAGAGCACCACCGTGTCCCGGAAGAGCAGGCATGACCACCACCTCAGCTCCGAGTTCGAGCATTCGAGCTCTGACTTCCGGAGGGATGGTGTGAGCTAGGTACACTCTTGCTTGAAATCGAGGCAGTCGGTCACGAACGGCTTCGAGATTGTTCAGAAGTTGTGGCAGGTACTTTTCATAATTACCGTACAGAGAGTAAGAGATGACACCGTCTCGGTCGGTCCTAGCACCCTTACGCATGACTTCACGATAGTTTTCTTTAATGATACTGGGCTTCAGAGTTCTGAAGAAACGAATCCAATGATCTTTCTTTCGCACGGTCCAGACTGCCACTAATGCGACAGCAACGAGTATCACAAGAACGATCACTACCGTGAGCATTTTAGTGAAGAGAGATGTTCATAAGACGATTGTTCTGTTTTAAATACCACTTCTCTATAATGAACGAATGTCGCTATTGGGCATCGGGGAATTGGATGTAGAAGTGTTAGATCGATTACCTGTCGAAGAGTTGTTCACGGTAGCCTGTCTGTCAAAGTATTTCTACAATTTAGTGGACGTCTCGTGGGATCATCGAGTCATTCATGATTTCGGATTGGAGGTGAAGCGTTATCGTCCTTTAGAAGAGTGCGCTCAATGGCAGTACCTCAGGCTCATCAGAATGAAGAATGCTGAACAATCCCTTCTGGACGAGTTCTTGGACGAGCTCATCGTCTGGAGAGATCGAAATAAACTCAAGTTACAACCCTGGTACATCAATACTATTGCCGAACGAGGCCGGCTGGACATTCTCATCTGGTTGTATCAGTACGACTTACTGCCTACCGGTAGAGGAGCGGATAGAGCTGCCGGGATGTGCCACCTGAAAATATTGGATTGGCTCGAATCGAAAGGAGTGCTTCCTACGTCAACCGGAATGGACTGGGCGTGTGAACGAGAGAACGGTCTGGAAGTGCTGGAGTGGGGATGGCAAAGAGGAATTCTACCGACCGATCTAGGTGCGCGGTTGGCCAATCACTACGGACGTTTGGACATTTCGGTGTGGCTTCGGGCACAAAACATCGAAGACTTCTCCGGAGACGTCCCGTTCGTTCGAGATTCGATCGACATTCGTACAATGAAATAATTTGCAGGGATGAAATGGGTCTCTGTACATCCAAAGAGCCCAAACTTGATTTAGACAAGTATCTCGGGCGTTGGTACGAAGTGGCTCGGAATCAAAAAGAAAACGGCTATCGAGTGTTCGATTACCATTCAGGTATGAAAGATGAGTTGATCGTAGTCGAATGGTTGTACCAAGGCCACGTTACTCCTAGAAAACAAGTTCGAAGAGTTTCACTCGAAGGATCGAATTTGATTGACGGATGGCGTGTTCTTTCTACCAATTATCGTGATTTCTCCTTTCTCACTGCCACGGGAGCCTGTCGAATTCTTTCGCGTCGACAGAAGATCTCTCCAGGTGAGAAAGAACGACTCGAAGAACAATTGCTCAATCTAGGACATCTGGACGATGAATTGGAATGGCTTTAGTCAATTCAGACTCGTATCTCTACTTGTTAGAAATAATCTTCCTTCAGAAAATGGGTCAGGCACCATCAGCTTCTCCGATCGATCTGAACCGGTACACCGGCCGTTGGTACGAGATCGCTCGGTATCCGAATCCTTTCGAACGTGATTGTGTTCAGGCCACTGCCGATTACATCAGAGAAGGTCAAGAGTTGATCGTCGTTAACACTTGTTATAGGGAGGACGGCAGATGGAGACAGAGCATCGGAAGAGCCGTTCCTGCACAGAACGATCTCAGGGTGAGCTTCAACTACGAGTTGAGCCCGACCGAAGGAAGGAGAACGGTCGGTTTCCCGGGCCAGTACAGGGTGCTCTGGACTGATTATGAGAATTTTTCCTTTGTCGGAGGCGGTCCATTCTATTGGATTCTATCTCGTCGACCGAATATCGATCGAGAAACTCGAAAGAATCTCATCAGAAAGACGGTCGAGTTGGGATACGATCCTCGTCGACTCATCTGGAAACAATCCTGAGTTCTGACTCAGAAATGTACTTTTCCTGAACTCATAAGCACGTTCGAGTAGGCTTTCCTCATGGTAATAGAGTAGAAATTCTTCACTGCAGTGCAGTGAAGAGATTAGTGTCGAAGAGTGTTGTTTAGTTTTCGGGCCTTATATTCCATGTAACGAGTGAGATTTTCTCTGACTTCGGTCTCGGTCATGTTGTACATGCGACAGACCTCAGTGGTGGATACACCTTTGAGGAGTTCTTTGGCGGACAGACCCTTGATTTGTATCCGAATGATTTTCTCGGTGGTGCGATGAGAGTAGGCCAGAAGGTAGACGGGAACTCCTTCTAAATAGGCTCGACGCAAACCTTGCTCACCCGACGGTGGCCAAGAAATAGACTCTTTGCCTTGCTGACGAGCTAGCCACGCTACAGCTCGATCTTGTAGATCGAAGTCCACCGCCCAGTTGCTCAAATCGATGTCGAATGCCATTATTGATCGGTGATCCCTAGCAAGACATCAGTAAATCAATTAGAAACCATGTCCGATCCTTTCGACGTACTCATTTCTCCTTTCGACTATCTCACTGTCCTACGAGAGATTGAGGAACAGGGGCGATCGCACCGTGAAGATCGATCCGGGAATGTCTGTGAGCTCATCTTAGACACTGACGGATTCGTACATAGACAGGACCGGCCCGAAGTTTACGTGAAGTTAGTTGTGAAAAATCTAGAAGATCTTGCAGCCTCTATCGAATTATTTTCAAATACACACGACCAATGACATTGCCTTATATTTTTATACGACAATGAAAGTACACATGCTGACCGAAGTATTAGAGATAGACGTGACTATCTTGCTTCGTCTTCCTATCGAAGAGGTAGTCCGGTTCGCTGAAGTGAGTCAGTCCGCTCGTGAATTGAGTCGTAGTGACGCCTTATGGAACGAGCTCATTGTTAAAGAATTCCCTTCTGAAGTCATCAGACACCGTCCTCGCGGAGAGACTGCTATGCAACAATACAAATATCTGTCGAGACTCGAGTGGATCGTCGATGCTATGAAAGACGGAAGAATCGACGGAGTGATTTCGTTAGTAGAGTTGACCGAAGACATCGCCAACCTGGCTTGTGAGAGTGGCCGATTGGAAGTTTTGAACTTCTTGGAGAAGAAGGGTGTGCTACCGAACGAGAAAGGAGCGAACTGGGCAGCGAGTACGGGAGAACTGGCCGCATTGCAATGGATGAAAGAGAGAAATATCGAGATGACCTCGACTGGAGCCGATTACGCTGCGGAAAAAGGACATCTTCACGTACTAAAGTGGACTTCCGTTAGGCCTACTTCTCACGGTGTCAATCTAGCAGCTAAGAAAGGTCAACTTCAAGTGTTGGAATTTGCGGAAACTAATGGCATCTTTCCGACAGTCATTGGAGCGGATTGGGCTGCAGAATGGGGACAACTCGATGTATTGGAATGGTTGGCTCGTAGAGGGATCGTTCCTGGTATCACAGGAGCTAACGGTGCTGCAGAGAACGGCTGCATTGCAGTGCTGGATTGGTTAGAACAGAAAGGAATCTTACCGACCGTTCAAGTGTCCAGAAGAAGCATCAAGGAATTGCAATGGTTGGAGCGAAAAGGTCACAAACTCACTTCAGAAGATGCAAACGAGGCGGCCGAAACAGGACGGCTCGATGTGCTGGAGTGGCTGAGTGAACGGAACGTATTCCCTAACAGCGAGGGATTGGATTGTGCAAAGAAGGGATACCAATTCGGTGTACTGTACTGGATACACTCTAAAGGATTTTTTCCTTCATAGAAAGATGTCACTGACGGGAATCCCTGAAAGAGACTTCGACATTTTGCTCGATCTAGATTCAGCCTCTCTGATTAATGCTTGTCAGGTGAGCAATTACGTGAATGCCATCTGTCACGATGAGTACTTCTGGCGTCAGAAAGTTGAACGAGACTTCGGAGCTGACGTGGCTCAACTCAAACCTGTTGAAGAGACCTTCAGATATCAATGGAATCGACTTCTGAAGCTGAATCGAACTAACCCTCAAGTAGCCGCTCGAGGATATCCGGACGAGCTCACAGTGTTGGAAAAATCAGGATACGTTCCTGGACAAGATGACGTCTACTATGCTACTCGTGAGGGACACCTTCCTGTGTTGCAGTGGTTGGCCCAAAGAGGACTGCTTCCGAACGAAGAAGCAGTGGACCAAGCATTTATTAACGGACACGTTCGCGTACTCGATTGGCTAGAGTCTAGAGGATATCAGTTCAATCTCGATTCGAATGCAGCCAACAATGCCGCGTGGTACTGTCAGATTGAAGTATTGAATTGGTTGGAGCGCAGAGGAATTCTCCCCACCAAGAGCGGTGCGAATGCTGCCTATCAATATTGTACTCCAGAAACGTTAGACTGGCTGGCGGCCAGAGGTATCTTTCCGGATGAAGAGGATTGAGATTTACGTCATGTGGGACGTGAATCATGCCACTGAGAGCCGACGAGCTTTCTTTTCAGACTCAATCTTCATCACTGGAGCGGAGACGGTTCGATGATGTTTCTCTTCTATTTCTAAGGTGATGACCACGTCTGCGCCCGTGTCCACTTCACTGATCAAAGCTCGATATCGTTCCGTTTCAATACGCTCGCCCAGCAACACGTCAGCGTTGAAGCCGTCTTTACAAACAACTGTGACGTGAGCTGCATTCCCTTTACGACCCCAAGAAGACAAATTACGCTTTATGTGAGTGTAGAGCGGATCGACCGATTCATACGAGAGAACCGGAGTGTTGCCCATGATGTTCCTTTTAATGAACGTCCTTTTATGTTTCTATCTTCTGGGTTCTTGAAACGAGTATCGAATGGGTTGAGGTGGATACCGATTTCCCCAATCGAATCTAGAATCGAGTTGTCTCTGCACGTCTTCGAAGGTGAGTCCTCCTGTCAGTCCGATCGTAAAGTAGTAACAACCGAATCCTGGTTCGAATTTTGTGTTGACTGTGACTTGTTCGCAGGTGATGCATGTAGGATACCTTTTAGGTACCGGTACTAACTGGCTCATAGGAGCTTTAGGAGTAAACGGACTGAACAGAGCGTTGAGTGACGACCATTTGGCGTGTTCCGCCCCAGTTCCCAGCGTAGCGTACGCTCTCAGTTGAATGCTCTGACCGGGATAAATTCTGGCAATGAGAAGTTGAGGGAAGAACGGTCTGGGCGGCCGATCGATGAACAGTTGAGCTTGATTTCCAATAGGAACCCAGCGTAGATCCGAGCTCAGCACATTCATGACTCCTTGTGTGGAGTTCGTGACGTTGAGTTCGAAAATGAGACAAGTGCGTTCGGTGCAATCAGCCAGACTGCTTCCAGTAAATCGGTCCATTCTTAGAGGATCGGCTTCGATAGGAATGAGCCCCAATCGTTCGGCCAACTGTTCGTCGTACAAGGGACTGGTGTTAGTGATCACATCGATTCCGTCAATGGCCACGGACAACAATTCGCTCTGTAACCATCGTGAAAGATAGTTCAGAGTAATTGGTGGAATATTATTGATTTTCCACGTTCGCTCTCGTACTCCTTCAGAGAACAGACAAACATCGTTCTGTGGAAAGACGGGTCGTAAGTCCATTTTATACTGCTGATAATTTTAGAGCAGTGAACGAGTCATGGCATTCACTGGACTACCAGAGTTGGACGTGATAATTCTGCTTCAGCTCCACATTGAGGATGTGAGAAGCACTTCGGTTGTATCCAGACAAATGAACGCATTGTGTCGGGACGATTGTCTGTGGAAAGAACTGGTCGGTCGTGACTTCGGAAGAGAGCTCGTGCCGTTCAAGGATGACAGAGAGACTTACAAGATCCAGTACAGACGTTTGGTAGGATACAAGAATCAGGTTTGCATGTACAATGCAGACAGGAGGACTGAATCCATGCATCATGATTTACTCTTGCCGGCCGGACTGATCCGTCAGTGGAAAGAGGGTAACTTTCCAATAGGTAAGGGAGCGATTCTGACTGCTTCCTTCGGTAATTTTTACGTATTGAAGTGGTTGCACTCGATAGGCGCTCCTATCAACAGCAGAGTGGCCAATGCAGCTGCCGTGTACGGGCGCATCGGTATCCTCAAGTGGCTGGCATCGTTGAGAACACTTCCTGATGAGGAAACCGTCAATGCCTTGGCGGGAGAAGGCAAACTACACGTGTTGAAATTTCTTGAATCGATAGGACTATTACCGAATCAGGATGGTGCTAACGCGGCAGCCGGAAGAGGACACAAACGAACAGTCAAGTGGCTCATGAAGAGGAAAATACTACCGACCAATTACGGAGCACACACGGCAGCCACGTTAGGTCACCTCAAAATGGTACACTATCTGCACTCTCACGGTATTGTTCCCACAGAACGAGTGTATGTGTATAATTTGGAAATAAGATTGGCACTCATGAAGTACGGGATCGACTGCTGTGCTCCTGACATTATTTATTGATTTCGATGATGTTACATCGAAATCGTTCATTCTATTAAACCCCATTTGATGTGGTCGATTGTTCCGGTGCGACCGAACTCCAACAAGAACTCTTCTGTGATCTGATGTCGTTTCCGTGCTTCCTCCTTCAAGTACGGATTGTTGCCCAAGTCGGAAATGTGTAAAAGCTTGTCGTAGTAATGATCGATGAGCGAGGATTGTCCGACCTTTCCACCGACCTTCAAGTAATGTTCGAACCGTTCCTTCGAGGCGATCGCGTACAGCTCGTCTACAGTTCTCGCTCGAGGCGTTTGCGGCGTAAAGTCGGGTCGGTTCACGTGATGATTGTACAACCACGTTCGGTAGATTCCCATCATTCCCATGGCCTCGAGTCGATCGGCGTACCGAGGGTACAACATCCACTCTGTTGTTTCGTCTATGACGAATGCGGGAAGGCCGTTCCACTCACGAGCCACTTTCGAGTTTCCGTTCTTAGTACAAGAGACTAAATCGATCATACGAAGAGCGAGTTCCCGAATGTTTTCCGGACGTTCTGACATGATAGCACGAGCGTTCTCATAATGCATGTTCTGCGGAAAGTATTTTCTATCGTCAACATCATGAAGCAAAGCGGCCAGTCGAACGGCCTCCTTCTGTTCAACACTGAGAATTAGATCGGTCACTTCTAAGGCGCGATCGACGTGCTCTAGCACTAGGAGTGCATGTTCCAATCCGTGCGATGAGTCCACCTTACCCTTCAAAGTGCGATCTACCAATTCTATCTCTCGCTGCATGACGTCTTCTTCTTTCAATCGAAGAAAGAATACTCTCACGTGTTCACGTTGTTTTAATCGATCAATAATTTGAATCGATCGTTGCATTAAGGATTATTCCGTTATCTAAAATGGGCCTACCCCAAGATTTCGATTGGAAGGCCTACCTCATACTCAATCCGGACGTAGCGAAAGTGTCATGCACTGAACAGTTCGCCCGTAAACACTGGCTTCGTGCAGGAGCATTAGAAGGGAGAAAATACAAGACGGAAGTACCTTCAGGAATACAAACCGAGCGTGACGTCTGGGAGTACATCTCTAAAAATAAGAAAGCACCATCTTTGGCCGTTTTCTTTCATTGTGGTAACTTTGACTTGTGGCCTGAGTTCAAAGGATACATCGACAATGTCATCTCTTCGGGATACAAAACTCAACTGTACGTCTCGTACCAGAAGGATCACGACGTTCTGAAAGAGATGAAACAGCGATATCCAGGAGTGATCACTGTTCAGACTAGTCGAGGCTGCGATATCGGCGGATTTCTCAATATGATGCATTTAGCCAAGGGGAAGGGTCACGACTACGTTTTGTTCCTTCATACTAAGACCGATCCTAGGTGGCGACGAGCCATGACAGATCCGATTGTGAATTCACCAGAAAAGATACATCATGTCTGTGATATATTCGATAAGAACATTAATGTGGGAATAGTAGGATGTAAGAAATGGGCACTCAACATTCGAACGTGTCGGTACAACCATCCTATTCTGAGACAGTACTCGGAGAAATTCGGACTGAACTACGAACGAACTCACTTTCACTTTCTGGGAGGTACCATCTTTTGGACTCGATGGAGCATTTGGGAGAAGTTCTTCGAGGAGAAGAAGGTGGATCTGTTAGCAGAATACGAACTACTCGAACCTCAGTACATGAAGAACCTCACTCCTACCAACATGCACTCTTGGGAACGATTGTTCGGTCTCGTGGTGAACTATTACGGTGGAGGATTCTTCAAAGTGTAGAATCTTACAATGATGAATTGTAAGATTACCGAATGGATTTGACGATCCAGACTGAGTGAGCTCGTTCGGGCGTCTCTGTATTCACTCTGAGAATGTGCCTTCCGGGTTTGATGGTGAGCCAATCGGTCTCTCCTCCAGGAGACTTCACTTCTCCTACTGGTTTGTTACTATCACACAAGAATGTCATCTTGACGGGCTTTTCCGCGGTAGGAGAACAATATCCTTTGATCTTCACACTGTTACTGGCCTGAATTACAACTTCGGACGGAGCGTGGGCCGAAATGACGAGCGCATTGGTTTCTTTGTGCACTACTTTGTTCACAGTTTCTCCTTTCCGAGTAACACTGTATCCTAGATCACCGTTCAATCCCAACTTCCCGTGAGACACTTTTGAATCGAGGACTTTGACACGTGGAGGTTGCACCAATTTCAACGGTGTTGTAGAAACCTTATCATTAATTTGTAACGGAACGAAAGATTCTGATTTTTCGTGTACATCCACTCCGGGTTTCTTCGAACAAGAGAACCAATAGAGTAAGATCCGGCTGAATGTGGAAGGATGCCATCCTATAAATAAATCAGCATCTCTACAGATCATGTAATCGATGATCGCGTCAATATCTCTCCCTTTCATGAAATTAGGAAAGTCCTTCCTCCAATCGGACAGTATTACCGTCTTGGGATATTGTGACCTCAGCTCATCAACTGCGCCGTTCATTCTGTTTTCTGACTTAGTCAAGTGAGTTGCCAGGTAAATAGTTTCGCTAGGCTGACAGTGTTGAGATATGTGCTTTCGATAGGCAGCTGACCTTCCGGAGCCCACGTGAGGAAGGATATCGTCTTCCAATCTTAGATGGACGGCCTTGTAGTTCTTCAGAGGAGTAGTTTCTTTAATGTGATCTACCACTTGTCTGAACGGGTGAGTGAAGGTTATGCCAGTTATTAACTTCACGAAGATGTCCACTATTTGAGGATCCTCATTTCGTTGGAAAATAAAATCAGAGAACGTGTCACCTATGTTGATCGCTAAACCGCGCTCTTCTCTGAGTAATTGCAGTGTTCGGATGAACCCTTTCGTCTCGAATGTCTCTTTTGTAGGGTTGAGGTACTTTGAATTTACGAATCCATTCACGTACCCAATGTCACCAGGTATGATACTTGGCGATACACTAGTGCGTAGTCCTAACTTACACAATAAACAGTTGAAACGTTGCAAATCTATTATTTTGTCCAACCTCACTGTATCTGATTTGTTGTAATCAGGATAGAAATGTTCTACTATGATGTGTCTGTCAGTGTAGTGACCGATTAGTGCAGCATTGACTAGAGAGTACATTTGGTTGACCAGTCCGCTAGTTCTGAACGGATTGAGATCTACTTTGTAATACTTGGGATAGTGAATGGTATTCCCTGGTACCAAGTTTTCTTTAAATTTTCTGGATTCGTAGTGTTCTGTCGCCTCTTTCTTACTGTTAATTTTCCCAATGAGCTCTGGATTGAGTAGGAGGTATTCTACCCAATTGAAAGGTCCGAATGTTCTAATTTCCGGACCTTCCATCCAGTTAGTGAGCGAATCGAATGTGTACATGTGATTTCCAGCACAGCCGATTCCTTTCAATGTCTGTTTCGGAAAAATCACTTCGTACGGATGAACACTTGCACCGAAGTAACTTCTCTCCATGAAGAAGCCATTGTATCCCGTCTTCTTCAAACGAAAGTCCACTCCGTCCAATGCCTTGAGCATACATGCAATGTTGTAACCTGCCTTCAAAATTTCAGTAGAATAACCTATCTCCTTCTCTATGATTATGTTTTTGCAAGTAAAATCCATCGAGAATATGCCGGTATCTATTCCAACTTGCAGTCCGACTCGATCAGTCACTAACAACATGGACTGAACGTGTGGATGATCCGTTAGCGTACAGACGGTCGTGCCTACCAACTTCACTTGATCGTTCAGCTTTCTTATGAATAGTTCAGTCCAGTTCTTCACGTCGGCCCAGACTGGAAGGAACGGTCCTCTCACTGTCGAGTTGAGCAGCACAAAGTAGTCGTACCGTTGGTAAAGATTATTAGTGAGTAGAACTTCAGACCAAGCTCCGAAATCCAATCCCTCATTCTTTCTGTTGATGACTGTCACTCCCGGAACGGTCATCTGCAAATCAGGATCGTTCACTGCAAAGTAGAAGTCCACATTGGGATCTTCGATCAGTCCATGTTTTATGAAGAATTCAACGTTGAGATTGTACTCGTGAAGTGCTAGTATGCACAGCGTCCTCATGGTTTCTATGATTAGACTTTTTTTTAAGGTACTATTGAATATACCAGACTGAATGAGCCCAACAACCTGTGCTGATTGATAAAGTGTGCTTTCCAGGAGTTAAAACGATAGTATTGGTGATTTCATTGGCTCTGGTTAGAGTTCCCACGGTGACTCCATCACAAATGAATAGAATTGCAGGGGGTTTCTGGGCAGAAGGCAACAAGCCACCTTTCAATTTCAACTCTTTGGTGGCTTCGAGTACAATCTCACTGTGTCCGTGAGCAGAAATGGAAGTCCACCCTTCCGGTACTGGAACGTCCGTTCCTAACTGAGTGGGATAACCAATTCTTCCGAAAAGACCGAGATGTCCGTGTCCTACTGATTGCTGAAGTATCTTGAACCCCAAATGAGAAGTATTGACGTATACAGAACGATCTACTTGGTTGAATTCGTTCTTGATCATGATGAATCCTGAATCGACGAGCGTCTCGTGAATCTTGTTGTAATCACAAATCCACGGAGCGTCCTTCTCTATTAAAATGATACGATACTTACTCATGTCATTCTCTTCTACAAATTGCCCGAAGAAACCCTCACAATCCGCCACGATGGTGTCGAATCGGAGTCCGTGAAGTTTTTCCAATTCTTCAATGCTGATTGTTTTGACGTTACCCGAACTTTCTACAATTCGAGTAGCCCCTCCATAATCAGAGCAATCCATTTGTAAAGGCTTCTTAGAGACCGCTCCGGCCCAAATATGAAAGGAAGCCCCAGCACGCTCTCGGTTCTTTTCCAATGCTGGAATGACCACTGTGTCAGGCTCAACAGCCACATGAGCCTTTGGATTCTTCAACATTCGGTTGATGATGCACGAGACTGTTCCGTATCTAGCGCCTAATTCCAATACAGTAGCATCTCTAGGAACGAACAAGTAAGCGTCGAGTTGTTCCGATCGTTCCAACAATGTGTGAGGAATGACGTTCTCGTTATGATCCTTAAAAACGTCTTTGTCGTGGAGTTGCAACTCGGACATCCTTCCTTTTAGCTTCAGACTTATTTTTTGCACTCTTTCAGCAGCCAAACAGTGTGTGCTCCGTTCCCTCCGGTCATCCCCAAAGTGTGCCTCCCTGGGGACAATTTCACTTCTCTCAGTTCATCAACAGACGTACCGTCTACTACAAATTCGATAGGAAGGTGATGAGCAGCAGAAGGTAACGTGTGCCCTCTAATTTCCATCTCTTCTCCTAGTTCGAGCACTATCCGTGACGGGCCGTGTGCAGAAATGGGAATCCATCCTTCAGGAGCGTTCACTTCAGTACCTAATGAAGTTTCGTAACCGATTCGACCGAACAAACCTAAGTGACCGTGACCTACTTTGTGCTCTGTTATTCTGAACCCTAGGTGGTCCGTCCGAACCCAGACCGATCGCTCCACCACGTTCAACTCGTTCTTGATCATAACGAAGCCTTTCTGGGCGAGCATTCTGTCTATCTTCTTGTAATCACACGATTGAGGATAGTCCTTCTCGAACATGATCATTCGGAATTGGATGGGATCGTTCTCCTTGAAGAAGCTGCACAGACAACCTTCACAATCGGCCACCAGTACGTCGAATTTCATCTTGTACTTCTGCTGTAACTGGCTCAGACTTGCAACTTTGACATTTCCTCCGTCCTTCGCTGGAATAGTCTGTGCATCGTACTCTGATCGATCCATCCGCAAAGGTTTCTTCGAGACAGCACCGTTCCAGATAATGAATTGAGCTTTGGCTCTCTTCTTGTTATCGATCAGTGCGGGAATGACCGTCGCGTCCGGCTCGACTGCCAAATGTTTTCTAGGATCCTTCAACATTCTATTGATCATGCACGAGACGGTTCCCCATCTTGCTCCTAGCTCGAGAACAGTGGCGTCTTTCGGTACGAACATGTAAGCATCGAGTTGTTCAGATCTCTCTACGTTCTTGTGATCTACCACCTCTCCTCGATTGTTCTTGAAGATCAACCGGTCGTGCTGTCGTAGCTGAGACATCTTTATTACACGAAGATTATAATTCATCAACCTGTAGGTCGATGAATATCATTTAAAGAACTAGACCGCTAGGAGCGTTCTGTTCTGCGAGAGCCGGAGACTTCTCTACACGAAGCTCACCCAACTGGCTCACCAGATCGAACAAATAGTTGGTGTGATCCTTCAGTCCGTATGCGTCGAAGACGTCACGACCGCGCTCTTTCAATAGACTGAGGTTGAACAGAGGCGGATCTATGTTAATCTTGGTCAAAGTAGAGTTGAAAATATCTAGCACTTGGTGATAGTTGAGCCGTGTGAGTACGCTCGGGTCTGCTCGAGCCCAACCCTGAACTCCTCCCCATTGAACCAGTCGATCCCAACACGTTTTCGGTCCCACTCCAGGAATACGATCGTTGAAATCCGTTCCTAACATTATGCACAAGTCCCGGAACTGTACAAAAGTCAAACCTGACTGAGCCAATATGTGCTCGAGACTTCTCACTTTGGCGAAATACTCAACATCACCTTCCACCTTCTTTTGATAGATCTCCACTATCTGCACGTTGCCTCCGTAAACGTGAAAGTCACTGTCCTCGGTCACTCCGGCATGACAGTAATCGTTACCTGATAAACAGAGCGATGCACAGATGCCTTCTGCGTCGTTCGTGATGAGTTTGAAAGATTCCGCCAGAACGACGGGAAAGCCCGCGGTACTGAGTACTTCTTTAATTTGTGCTATGAATGTTTGACTCACCTCCACTGCTTGCTTGCGATACTTTCGATAGTTTTCGATGAGCGCCTGAGTGCGCAGCAGCGGATCCACTCCGAACAGTTGGTCGTGTGCTGCTTGTAATTTCATTCGTAGTGTTTCTCTGTTCTTAGCGCGCTTGTTTCCAGGACGACTTTTGAGCGGATGAGACTTGCCATCGAAGACGCAGACTGGGGTGGCTCCGTAAGACAGGAAAACTTCCAATCTGTTCAAGATCTTGTCCGTGGCCAGCCGTTCGATGGTCGATTGGTCCACTTCTGAAGTACCCTTGAACACGTAGAGAACGTCGTTAGTGCTGACGGAGACCATTTGATAGATGAGATTGTGCATGTCCACGGCCAGACGCTTTCCTCGAAAAGCCTCAAGAGGCAACTCCGAATAACAATTCGGAGCTCTGTCTTTCAAGAACACGCTGAAGTCTTCAATTCCCATGATTGTCTTGTCATATAATATTTGAAGTTCGTCATCAATTAGGCTTTTCTAGCGAGACTGCTTCTGAAAGATTGAATAGTAAATAAAATAGTCATCACCATACACGTCTCATACTATCATGAATCTATTTCCTGGTACTTGCTTGATTGTATTCTGCTTCGTCTTCGGGACGTTCGGCCAACAGTACGACTTCATCATCGTTGGTGGTGGTGGCCCTGGCGCCACTCTCGCTTACAGACTGTCGGAGAATCCTACGGTTAAAGTTGCGCTCATTGAACGCGGAAGCGATTTGTGCCACATTTTCGGAAACATTGTTGGATTCTACGGAGCGGCATCCACAGCTCCTCCTTCGGTCATCCCTGACATTTTCTCTAGGACCATCTACGATCGTCATTGGTTCTCGCGTGAAATCACTACTAACAGCAGGTACATTCCTGTGTCCACTATGATGGGTGGCGGAGCGGCAAGGAACGGAAATGCATTCGGAAGAATGTCCATTGCGGAGATGGAGGGATTCAACAGTCCTCTCTGGACCTTCAACGCAACGACTCAGGACTGGAAGGCTCTCTTCACCTACGTGAAGTGTTTGACTAGTCCGTGTGACCTCAATGCTCACGGAACTACCGGACCTCTCATGGAGAACACTTTTGCTCCGGACAGCGTTCTCGAGATAGTGAAGAATGCCTACATGTCAGCATTCAATCTGAGTTGGGACGATGACTCCAACGACGGAACGAACATCGGATTGAGTCTCATGCATCGTAACATCAAGCTGAACAACTTCGGTATTCCTATTCGTCAGGAAAGCTACTGCAGTCTACTCAAGCCAGTGATCGATGTACGACCGAATCTCCACGTGATCACCGAGGCAGTAGTGACCCGAATCGATTTGAAGAAGAACGGAAAGAATAGAGTGGAGTTCTTCCATCGTGGCAAGGATTATTCTTATCAAGCCAAGAATGAGGTCATCATCGCTACTAGCCCCATCGAAGCACCTCAGCTGCTCAAGCTTTCCGGAGTAGGCCCGTGCAGTGAGTTAGCCACTTTCGGCATCGAATGTCTTTACGACAATCCTCACGTGGGTGAGACGTTGCAAGACAATCCTACAGTCGGTCTTATTTATGTGACTCCTCCTCCCATCACCCCGTCGTTAGGATCGATCGTGGTCGGTTACATCAAGTCCGATCCTAATCAACAGTTGGCCGATATTGAAGTGGCCGCGACCACTCTTGCCGTTCCTACGCAGGTAGGTATTCTGAACGGTGTACTCGCTTACGTTTCCGACTTCGAACACGGAGGTTTAGGAAGAGTTCTCTTGAAGTCGGCCGATCCTCTCAAGGAACCCACTGTTTCGGTCAACGTTTACACGTACAACGCTAGTCGCATCAGTCGTTTGAGAGAGAAAGTCAAGCAGATTCGAGAAGCCTTCCAAGCGGTCAACGTTCAACTCGGAGTTCCGTTCTTTACACAGGCCGATCCCAGGGCCGATGAACTTCCGTTGAATGCAAGCGACGCTGCGATCGATGCATACTTGAACAGCGAGGCCGGATCGTCCCTCTCATGGCACTGGACCGGATCGACCGCCATGCACAAAGTGGTCGACGAGCGATTGAGATTGATCGACGGACTCGGTAATATCATCCCTGGTGTTCGTGTGGTGGGTAACGGTGTCGTTCCCAACTGTTTGAAGTCTCATTCCACCTCATCCTTCTCCATGATGGTGGGACAGACCGCTTCTAGACTGATCAAAGAAGAGTACGGTTATTAATCATAACATTTCGTACACATTGTACGAAATGAGTTAGATGAAGTGTCCGATCTGTGTCAATCGTTCTTCGATACGATGACACAACTTCAACTTCATGAAGGCAACATCAGGATAGAACTCCACCGGTAAACCTAATTTTCCAGCGATTCCAGAGAGGTTTTGCACGCTGAGGTTGTCACAAAATAACGGAATGGATGTATTTCCCGTTCGGTCGATTATTCGAAAGTCGTTCGTGGTAGAGCCCACAACGGCTCGAGTGCCGTAGATGGGAGGTTGTCCGTGTGGTGAAAACAAAGCTAATTGAATAGTAGCGTTATCCAATCGTAATTCCGGGCCGTCAAAAGCGACCGCTCTGACCACATTGGACCAGTCGTTTCTAATAGGCACGATGGGTCCATTGAGATGTCTCCAAGCAAGTACGGGTCGTCTCTGTGAATCTACCAGAACGACGTTGAGCTCGTCTACAGGAAGATGTTTTGCTACAATGTCCCTCATTAATTCTAATTGCGTACGATCCCACGGAATGAAAGCGATGATTTCTCCTCGATAGTGTAGTGGAATTCGAAGACTTGATAAGAATCGATAGTAATCTCTCCATGAAGTATTCATGGATCGAAGGGGAGCATCGCTAGGGAAATCGAGAAACGACTTCACTCTCCACAAGTCCTCACCGGAACACAAAGCGGCCAATCGAGGACTGACTGAGCACACCTGAGCCAATCGATACGAAGAAAGTCGAGGGAGTATTTCGTTAACGAGCACATCGTCGGGCAAATCTTCCATTTTACTAACATAAAATTCTAGATCGAAACGATCGAGAATTGTTTAGAACGTGCTTAATGCTTGCACTCGTTGGCGGAAACGTCGTAGAGGAGAATGTCGCGCTGAATGGCGGTGGGAATACCAGCCACAGCGAGCAACTTGTCATTATTGCTCCAGGCAACACCGGCGGCAAGAGGAGCAACACCCCTCTGGTCCTCGAGATGGAGCGCGTCCTCGCAACGATCGTATTGGAACGTCAGCAAGGTGTTAGGCGCAGCAGCGGACACTCCGGGCTCGAAAGAGGGAACGAAGGCACCGACACGGACGACAGCGGCAAGCTTGTCACCCTTGTTGCTCCAGCGGACGGTCACACCGATCTGATCGATGTTAGTACCCTTGAGGAACTTGAGAGCATCACGATTGGCGCAAGCGCTCAGAGCGTACAGACGGATCTCATCACCGACACGAGGAACGTTGGCAGCAGAGGCGAAAGGATTGAAAGGAACTTGACGGTTGGTGATACCGTCGACGTCGACCTGATTGGTGCTGACGATCACACGATCGAGGTCGGGATGGATGTCGATACCCGTGACCGCTCGGCCCGTAAGCGCAGTACCAGTGACGAAGAGTTCTTCGCGACGCGCGTTGAAGCGGAAGGATGCGAGACCAGCAGTCTCGACAGCTCCGTTAGCATCGATTGTCAAGATTTGGAGAACGGCAACGTACTCGCCCTTCTTCGAAGTCTTGACGAAATCACCGATGATGGAAGAGACGGCAATTCCGTTGAAGATAGGAGCGGCAGTGCGAGCGACCTCCTCAGTGGTACCGTCGGGATTGATGCGAAGGACAACGTACACCGCGGAGGTGATCACGAGATCCTCATCGAGGGCGGTGGGGACGGTCACGATAGCATACTTACCATCGTGGCTGATGGCGCTGAGACCGATTCCGACGTTGAAATCGTAAACGGCTCCCTCGATGTCGAGGTAGTTAATAGTTCCGAAGAGAGTGAGACCGCCGGCCTGGGTCACCCTGTAGATCTGACCGAAGGCCTCCGTTTGAGTGAACTGCTCACGAATGACCAAAGGGCGCTTGGCCGACTCAGAGATGTAGACGTTGCTCGCGGCAGCCGTTGAGGGAAGACGGGCGGTTTCACGGAGCTCGCCTCCAGTAGTATCGAAGACTACCACGTTGGGATAAGCAGCGATGACCTCCTCAGGAAGATCCTCACCACTGGCGGTTCCGACTACCAAATAATTGCAGAGAAACTGGGCCCTACTGACGGAAACACCAGAGGAAGCAATGGCAGCACTAAGTTGGGCGGAAGGAACACCGACAGTTGAGAAAGAATCAACGAGGGTCAATAGAGCACGTGACTTGAGAAGTTCACCACAGTTACGTCGAGACATAGTGGTCGTTTTATATTAGCTGATTTTTTTCTACCCATTTACTGCTTCTACATTGAAAGAACATGTCGCAGTCTCAGACACAGAACGTGCAGCTAGGACGTCCGTTCAAGATTCGACTTCCTGCTAATCCTTCCACTGGGTACAGTTGGCAAGTGAAAGTCACTCCCGGTTTGCAAATTCTCAATTCGTACTATCGTCGTTCTAGAAGGAATGCTATCGGAGGGGCAGGTCAACAGGTTTGGATCGTCCGACCTGTCGAACTCGGTGAGCAAGGATTTGTAGGTTGGTACTACCGTCCGTGGGAGGCAAGTACGGACACGAAACCCATCTTTCGTCTGTTCAATGTTCTCTAAGATCCAACACAGAAACCGTTCTGACACACTCCTCCTTGCGGACAAGGAGCTCCGAAATTATCACACTCACAACCAGTCTGATAGACACACCAGCTGTTAGGCAATCGAATTCTGGTAATGTTACTTCTACAGACCTGTTCATTGTTCTGACATGCACCTTGCGCTCGCAAGTCTATCGTCAAGAAGACAGTGACGGCCAAGAACAGCACAGCAATGACTATCGGAACCCAGATCTTGCGACTGACCACGTACCCTAGAGCCGCCAAGACTATTGTCAAGAACAAGCCTCCTAGCAAAACCCACAACCAGACTTGAGTCGTCTGTCTACCAGGAGAAATAGTACAATTGCACAAACGATTGAACCTCTCTTGGTCAAGCACGCTACGCTGAACGGGTCCTTGATCTCCTGGATTGTTCAACCAACCGCACACAGTGTTGCAGTACTGACTGCAGTTCGCATCGGTCAGGTTGAAAGCGTCTACGAAACCTTGATTTCCGGTACAATTAGTAGTGAAACATAGAGCAGCTGGCGCTCCCGTTCCTCTAATGTTGAAAGGAGCCAGAGGACTGTCGTAACAGTTGCATTCGGCCACTCCGGACTGGAATAAAAAGTCTGTCACGTTCTGTTCAATACCACTGTATGGTGTACTGTAAATTTGTGAGATAGGACAAAACTGCTCCACGATGTTCTTACATTGTTCCGTTCCGATGAATCCTTGAGGTCCTTCACAAGTGTTCTTGAAACATTGTAACGGAAAGAAGTTGGTATCACGAACGAATCGATCGCACAAACCACCTGCTCCCAAAGTATCGTACACGAGTTGCGCTCCGACAGATTGTTGAATGAGGTAGAGCAGGTTAGGACTCAATCTGGAAATGGCCGCACCGTAATTCCTTCCGATTATGTAGAAATCTCCGTTAGGCACTCGTTGACGGAGCGTGTTGATGTTGACTTGTGGAACGGTAGCATCAACGTTGTAAACTCTCTGATTGGCCAGATCTGCAATAATGTAACAAGGATTGGTCAATGCATCGGATGGTGGATAATCAGTACTAAAAGAGCACCCGATACCTGGTATTTCAGCTCCGGAAGTGGTCGGACTCACATTGCCCGTCTCCAATGTGAACGCCTGAAGATAGTTAGTCAGATCTTGTTGACTCAGGTTCGGGTTGGATCCCGGAGTGGTATCGTAAATGTGAAAGATTACCCGGAACTGCGGAATGCCTCCCGTCCCAGGACTTATTAGGAATTGAGGATATGCTGCGGCCGAAGTGAAGAAATCTTGAGTTGCTTGATTGTTCGGATAGGTTGTGGGAGGGTTGTTGGTATAGATGAGTTGTTTAATGAGATCCTGTTGCGTGGTGTAATCGTTGGTGTGAAAAATAGAAATACCAGTGGGATCGGCGTACAGAGCGTTCATGAAAGCACTCAAATATCGGGTGATGTCCAATCGGTGACCCATAGGTGTAGTGAAGTCTGTAGGCAAACCTGAGCCCACCCAAGGAGCCTGGGTGGCATTGTATTGACAGACAGCACTCGTGGTGCCGTTCACCTGAGTGCTTCCTAGATAGGTGCCCTGCGGACACGACAGAGTACCGTTGATCTGCAAACATTGTTTGGTGACTGTAAAGCTCTGAAAGCAAGCTCCCTGAATGCAATTGAAATCACCTAGAGTAGGCGTGCAAGTCGATCCGAAGTATGAAGGAGGACAGGCTAAACCATTACAAACTTGATCGTAGCTAGACTGAGGGCACGCTCCTCTAACGAATCTCGGACAACTACCTTGATCGGTGACTTGCGGACCTTGATTCGTCGACGGTGTGGTATTGACTATTACACCTTGCAGTCCGATGATGGGAAGGATGCAATTGGTTGGAGATTGAGGTGGAATCCCCGAAACACACGGGGTGGTCCAAGTACGAGTAGTCATCCAATTTCTATTTTATATATTCTCGTGAATATATAAATTAAATATGGGAGCAGCACAATCGTCCAATGTGGTCAATGCCATCTCGAACGTGACTAACGAGATTCAAAACGAGACTGCTGCAAGTGCCACTAACATTGTCAACTGTGTGAACAATTACACCGTGACCAGATGTCGTATCACTGGTCCACTCAACGCGCAAGCAACTTGTAACATAGGCATCACTAGCAATCAGATTGCTGCAGCCATACAGAACAACAACCTGAACAACACAATCGCTCAGACACTTTTGCAAGAAGCAACTTCTACCGTCGGATCACTAGGATTAGGATACGCTTCAGCAACCAACACAGCAAACGCCTTCGCTAACAGTACTACTGCAATCGTCAACAGTGTCAGCACCTCAGTGAGTAACAACGTAAATCAAATCACTAACTTTGTTTGTCGTGATTCAGAACTCAATACAGCCAACATCGGAACTACCACAGACGTAAACTTTCTCACTAATCAAGTATTGCAAAACGAAGCCACGAACAGAGTCATTAACAACATCTCTCAAGACATCACTCAAAGAGCTACCGCCACCGTTGAGGGTCTAGTCGGGTTCTTGATCGCTCTTGCCATTCTGATCGTGGCGATCGGTTGGGTGCTCTTTCGTCCTTTACAATTAGCACTGAGCAGTCGTATCTTCATCATCTTCTTGATAGTGGCAGTGGTGGTCGGATATCTCATTCTGGCCTACTTCCTTCGCATTCCTCCGTTCAGCGATCCACAGTATTGTGTGACCGTTCCTGCATCGATCGGTACTTGCGCTCCCGGTGTCCCTTGTGCTGATCCACAACAACGAGACGTCTCGTTGAGCAATCCTCCGCTCAGATACGCCTTTCCTATTATTGGTACAGGAGACACTTCTATTCCTGGTGGTGGTACTGCCTCATTCACACCAGGATTGCTTCAAATGGCCATCGCCAGAGCGGGCGGATGGAATGCCGCCGCCTTCAACGTCTTTGAAGGTCTGCGGAACACTCAGGGCAATCCGTTCAATACGTACAACATTCCCAATCCTCTACTCAATCTAAACGGAAACTACGTCACTAACAACTATCCTACGAACGATCCTAACACGGCCAACGTCTGGCAGAACTTCATCAACAATCGACAGAATGCCGCTAACGCCAGGTTCACTCTAGCCGAATACTTGAACATCGACACGTACATGCGGATTGATCCTATTGAGCCGTGCACTGTGCCTCCGAACGCCCAATGCTATCAGTACACTCCCGGACAGAGCACTGCTGGATACAATTTCCAAGGTGCTATCACCGGACAGGGAACCATTTCCGGAAGCTTCGGTATCTGTCAGTCGGCTCTGTACCGATTCAATCAGGCCGTTCGATTGTGGGGATTGATCATCTTAGGAGTACTGCTGCTTCTACTGTTCGCTTTCATTCTATTCTACAAACGACCCGGACCCGAAGTAACGACTACGACATCTACCGTATCTGTGTAAGCTTTCACGACATCAACGTCGTAAAAGTTCAAAATGCTAAAGCTACGGCAGCTCCTAGGAATAGTCCGACCAATCCCCAGTACACTTCTTCTCTCACATGAACGAACCACTTGCCGATGCACTGTCCGTCGAGCCAAGCAGTGTACTCTCCACTCAGGATGAAACTCTCTTCCCATTGAATCGGAGCGTCGTCCAACCTAATCTCGATTCTGTATATTTCACTCACGTCTGATAGGTGACTGTACTCTAGCTCTTCCCACACTTTAGAGTACACCTGGTCCCACGGATGGACCGTGAGTGAACCTACTTTAGGATTCACAATGAGGCTAGGTTTGTTGTACACCTTGGAACCATTTCCGGCCCAATTCTCAACGGTGAACGGTCCCGGACTAGTTACCGTTCGAAAATCAACACGTGTGGGTGATACATGCTTAAGATCCAGTGGACCTTCGAAGGTATCACGAACGATCAAGTGTTTCACTGAAGTGATACCACTTGCGTCCCAAGAGTTCGAAATGCTGACGATGTGCGCGCAGATCTCAGCATCTGACGACAAATGTTTTACGTCGACACGACGAATGTACACCTCGCTCGAATCTAACGATTGTGAGGTGATCTCATCCACCTCGAGATGGTCGATCCGACCGATGCTCTTGGCGAGGGCCGACGCTCCCAAATAGCCGGTCACTTTGAGTCTTCTGAGGTTCCACTTCATACCGCTCAAGGCCTCTCGCTCGATAGACCCGTCAATGTGCACCTCACACATCTCTTGCAACTTTCGTTTAACCAAGTCATGAATACCTGCAGACCAATTGGCAGACACGTTTCCGGTATAGTGCAACATTTTCGTATCTTCACCCGTCTTCACCACAGCAACGGCGAAGGGATCCGGTGTCACTTCGATGTTAAGTTTGCCCAAGACATGACCTCCTACCATGACATCGACTGCAATGTCATCTATGAGAATTTCTGGAACGCAATGGCTGAACCGAGCGGTGGGAGCTGCGAAGTGTTCTTTGTAGCAACTCAAATACTCGTTAGAACTGTCTCCCACTCGGGTTGACACTTTGAGATCGAGGGGATTGAATACCTTGTATTCTGGTCCGGTAGTCTTGAACACTTCAACGAGACTCTGTCGAATGCTAGACTGCTGTTCGGACAGAACGGATGCCAACACCATGTTCTTTGGAATGACCACACTGCAAGCCTGCTCGAAATGTAGATTGACAGGATGATCGAACGAACAAGTATCGTCGAACGGAACCCACGATTCATTAGAATCAAAATCAACTTCGATGAGTCGTAGGTTGGGAAAGTGACACCCTGTAAACAATGCTTCAGCGCTCAATTTGAGCGTCTCACAGTGAAACTTACATTGTGAATAGACAATCTTGCGGTCTATCTCGTGAACACAGTCTGTAATGGTCTGATGAGAGTTCATGTCGGTGATGTATCCGTTGGATACACCCAGATATTTTCAGATCAATAAATTTGCTATCTTAAACCGTGTCATGTCCAAAGACGGTCATCGTATCAAGGGGCGTATTTTACAGGCCGTCTCCCGTCTGCAGTCACAACGTAAACCTAGAGCAATGTCTTCGGATGTTCCCAGAAAGATTATCACTGAATGGACACCCAGTTCAGAGGAACATCGTCTGCAATTGGTCGATGATAGAGTAGAATTGTATTATTTACAGTCTGTATTGACTGATGAAGAATGCGACCACATAATTAAGCTGGCCGAAGGTCATTTCTCTCGATCGACCGTGCTAGATCACCAGAAACTACAGAGTGTAGTGGACGAGATCAGAACCTCTTCTACCTATTTCATTCCGAAGTCCTGTGACAGAATCATCAAGAAGATTGAGAAGAGGATGGCTGCAGTGTTGGGTGTGCCTGAAAGTCATTTGGAGCCATTTCAAGTGGTCAAGTATGAACCCGGACAGTACTTCAACGAGCACTACGATTGGTTCAGTCCGCAGCAAGTTGAGCGACAGGGAAGTCAGAGACAGTACACCATTTTTGCTTATCTGAATACTGCTGACGGAAACACAGAGTTTCCTAAGTTGGAGCTCAGCTTCAAACCGAAGAAAGGTGATGCGGTCAAATGGACTAACTGTCGATCGCTCAGTCATCGAGACGAGCTGACGCTACATCGAGGAGCTCCTCCCAAAGAAGGTGTCAAGTACGGCTTGAACGTGTGGTCGTGCTTCCGACCGTACAAGTAAACTTCTTTCAGAATGAAAGAAGTTGAAGATACCTTTCAGGTAGTGTTGAATCCAGAAGGTCCCACTCTAACACGGTAACCGAAGATTCTATCGGCTGCGATCTCCTCCAGTTGAGTCCAGTTGACGAAATTCCAGAAACGATCGATGTAACTCTTTCTGTCCGGGCCGTAGTCCCAAAGGTAGGCATGCTCCCACACATTCAGCGTCAGTAGTGGAATGTATCCATCCTTTATTGGGTTGTAGGCATTCTCACCGGATACGATCTGTAACATCTCAGAGGACGGATTCCAGACTAGCCAAATCCAGCCGGAGCCGAAGTGAGAAAGTGCTCGTTGACTGAACTCTCGAATGAAATTCTCGAGTGATTGGTACTGTTCGACGATGAGTCGGTAGAGCCTACCTGATGGCACTCCTCCGGTCACCGGACCGATAGTTCGACTGATCTCCGTTAAGGCGGGAGGACCTACAATGCTAGGACGCCCGGCCGCGAGCGATCTCCAAAAAAACTCGAAGTTGAGGATTTGAGAGGCTACGTTACTGATGGGAAAAGGAGAAGGATATCGATCCACCATCTCTTCTAGGCTTGAACTGCGGAGATCCGGATAGTTCTGAGCGAGTGAGTTCATTTGTTGAATGTAGCTCCTGTAGATGAGATCGTAATGCATGGTGATGGCATCTGACGAAAGAAATGGCTCTAGAGCATTCTTCGGCCAAGGTAGAGCCACAGGTTGAAAAGGATATTGGTGAGAAGACATTTTAACTTCTCTCCGGCAGTTTAAAAGATGTCCATCAAGCTACCACGCTCAGTGCACGAATCGAGCCCGGGCAGTCCTGGAAGGTACAACGTTAGTTTACCTCAATTCCCTATGAATTCTGTACGTCAACCCACACCCATCGTTTCACTAGTTTCCGGAAACAATCGAGCGGAACAAGAACTACTCGCATTGTTGCAAAGCACTCCTAACAACCACCTCAAACTGAACTGGAACACACCGAGTGCCATTCAGTGTGTGGATCGGGTACAAGAATTCTTCGGATCACCCAATGCATTCGATCAAAAGTCGAACGGTATTGCAGTTTGGAGGAAACCGGACGGTCCCGTGATCGAAGTGACTGATTGCGACGAACCCATCACCGTAAAGATGAAATTGAGTTCGAGTTCTATTCCGACAGAGTTGGTCGGTGATGAAACAGTATGGACGGAGCCTAAGGGTTGGATAGTGGTCCGTGCGACTAGCTATCAGAAAGCATTAGCAGTCCTCACAGTGTTCAAATTGCATTGTTCCGGTAAGGGAACACATGCATTGAGACTGAAACCCGTTCTTGAAAGAATTGAGTCCGTCGGACTGATGCAGGACTATCTCTTCAATTGAAATGTTTCGACATCCGAGGCTCTCTCCGGCCCTAGAGGTCGATGATGATGAGAATCCTATCGCATTGCACACAGAACGAAGCAGTGTTTTGTTCGTGTCAGAAAAACAGGCCATCGTTTGCGTTCTGACCTCGTATGAGTGTCAAATAGAAAAAGCTTTGCAGTCGTGGGCTCGTCCCGGGAAGACCATCGTCACTTTGTACCAAAAAGGGGCCGATCCTCTCTTGTCCGAGGTGACACTGGATTCCTTCAAGAAACACATCAAACGAATATAATTCCAGAGATCCGACTCTAGAATTAAGAAAGTAATGCTGCGACAGCTCGTCGGGCGTCTTCTTCAGTCAGTAAATTTCTCTCTGAAACTTTCACGAATTTATCACCGAACACACCCATTCCCTCTGGATAGTCATCCAGAACAACATACCCTAACACGTTGTGTGTATTCTTCCATACATTCAAACGTTCCATAATTTCGATAGGTCTGTTAGGAATTGTGAACATTGGAGTTTTGTCGATGATGAGTCCGGCGAACGGCCATTGCTTGAAGATTTCGCGGAGACGAGGTAAATCTCCGTATCTTCTCCAAGAGCTCGATAAGATCACGTAGACGGGCTTGCCGGTTCGTGAACGAATTGTTTCAATAATAGTGTTCAGGTTGTTAACGGCCTGTTGAGAGAATTTATTGACGTGTTCATCGAGGCTCGTAGTCTCAGGAAGGTCCCACGGTCGATGTAGTACTCCGTCGATATCTAGGAATAGAATATAAAACGATTCCATACACTTCTTTTATTAAGTGGGAAGAATCTTAAGTGAACTCCGCCTAACTATAAGATGAGTCCTGTTGTTAACGGACTGTACACAATGACCGAGACCCACATAGTTCAAATTCCTAAAGGAGTGACTGCTAGGGAAATCTTCGAAAGAGTAGGGTTGGCCGTTCCCTCTAGAATAGTAAAAGAGATTCAAACCACTCCGGTCAACCATTCGTTCACGTACGAGCCCGGGCCACACTGTAGATTCATATTCAGAGTAACGAAAGAGCTTTCGTACGCACACGCTATGAAGATGTACAAAGAAGGGCAAATCGCTTCTTTCGCGTTAGATCATCGCAATCAAGAGGGATTGAAGAAAGGTCACGTACGATTTATTGTGGTCGACAGACTGGATGCCTCAGAATGGGATTTGGTGGCCAGATGGAATTCTCAAACTGGAACCATCCTTCCGCCTATTTGAAAGGCGGTGTCGTTGCTGAATTTCGATGTTCGAATGAAAATTCCCAACACATAAAGATGGTACAAGTGACCGGAATTCGTTCGGAGGGACGCACCGCCCTACAAGTCTTTCTAGCTAGCTTGGTGATTGCTATTGTAATCACGCTGGTCTTCTACGGTATTCAAGCCATTTTCAACTGGAATACGTTCTGGACTGCAGTCGTTGCGGTAGCCGCGTTCACACTTCTATTCGCGTTGATCTTCTCGCAGTTGCGCTTGTAATTTTCCTGAGCAGATGAAAGATGACAGCAGTAGTTCTTCCAGTTAGTGCTCCAGAACAGTACAACCCGAACAGGTCCATCCTCATCAGCATCGTTCTTAGCGTAGCTCTCACTTTGATCCTCTGGCTCATTCAGTCCATCTTCAATCTGAACGGTTTCTGGGTCTTCCTAGTCTACATCGCTTTGCTCTTCTTCATCTTCTACTGGCTTCTACCTCGAATCCGACTTTAATTTGCATCTAGAGTGATGTGAATTAATAAGTAGGGATGCTTTGATGGTAGTGAAAGACGTTGCACGGATCCCACTTTCTCTTGAGTTCGATCAATCTGGTAAGGTTCGATCCGTAATACTCTTGTAGAGCGTTAGGTAAATCTCGATCAGGAGCGTTTATGTACGCTCCGCTCAGATGAGGCTTGAGTTCTTTGTAGAAAGAATCGATCCATGCAAGTCTCTCAGGGGCGGCGTTCTGGTTCTCAAAATGACTTAACTTGTAACATTGTCATGACTGATCCTGATATAAATAGCAATTAGATAAATAAGAACTGTTTATATGGAAACGTTGCTGCAAACTCAGATTGCTCCATTATTGTCTAGCTTTTACCACTATGATATAGTCTATTTATGGTTGTTTGTCGACTTACAAAATAGATGGTTGCTTGAAGGATGGGACAAATGCCTAATTGAACGAGTCCTTGTTCTAATATGGCACTACGTGTTGATCAACAAAGAATTATGGCGTGGTTTGAATTTCATAGGGCTATCATCATACGAGGTTTCAACCTTCGGCAGATTACATAATATAAGAACTAATTACATAACAAGAGGATCTAAAGTATATGATGGATACGACATAGTTTCTCCTTTTAATGATCAGGGGAAAGTCATTAGGATATTACTCCATCGATTGATAGCATTTGCTTTTCTGGACAATCCGGAACAAAAGCCTACTGTAGATCATATAGACAGAAACAAAGACAACAATCATGTTCTCAATCTGAGATGGGCAACGCATGGAGAACAACAGGTGAACAAGAAGCATGGACCCAAAACCCACAGTGAAAAGTATACTGGTAATTTGCCTAACGAAGAATGGGTAAGTGTACCATATATTGAGTGGAAAGACATCTATGTTTCAAATCTAGGTAGAATTGTTCGGAAGGATGGTAGACTCTTAATAGGAAGTGTTAAAAACGGCTATCGAAGTATAACTATAGCATACCGTGGATCTACCATTTCGAAATATTTACATCGACTTGTAATGGCATCTTTCCACGGTATAAATGACGAACTGGACGTTAACCATAAAAATGGGGTTAAAACAGATAATAGGCTTGATAATCTGGAATATGTTACAAGAGTGGAAAATACTAAACATGCGAGACAGTTAGGTTTGATCACCGAAGAGAGAGGTGGAGGAAAGAGAGTGAATCAACTGACTGTTTGGGGAAATGTCATCGCTACATTTAGATCAACAAGAGAGGCTGGGCGTATCACTGGAGTGATACACGCACATATAAGTGCTGTGTGTAGAGGAGAACGACATACTGCAGGTGGATTCAGATGGCAATATACAGACTATTAATGTTACTATATGACATAGTAACATTTAACATGTTGGAATGCTCTGTTGGTAGTGGAACACATTGTCAGGATCCCATTTCCTTTTTGTACGTATGAGTCGTGGAAGGTTGGTCCCGTAATACTCCTGTAAAGCGTTAGGTAAATCTCGATCAGGAGCATTAATGTACGCTCCGCTCAGATGAGGCTTGAGCTCATCGTAAAAATCCGTAATCCAAGCGATGTTGGTAGGACTGTCATCTTGGTCGGTCCAATGTTTCTGAAGATGACACCAGAACAATGTGTCGCGGTGAACGAAGGCAGTGGCATCACTTGAAATTCTGTTGGCCAGTCCACCGAATGCATCTAGCTCCAAATGATCCTCGTCTCCTCCGAGCGGCATCCACTTCTTGATGATCGTCACCGCCTCCGCAGAAAACGGTTGACGAGCAAACCCCGATTTGTTCTCGAAGAAAGGATGCCAGTGTCCTTGTCCGGCAAAGTGTCTGACTGAATCAACGAACGGCATCTCTTCGACCTCTAATGATACGGGTTGAATAGAACCGAACACTTCTCCTAGCATCTTTCGAAGTTCCTTCTTGCATCCTAGATACAATCCGGTGACTAGTACTCGATCGGAGTACACATCCAGTTCGGAAGTGAGCTCGTCGACAGTGTGCGGAGCCCACTTCTGCCAAACGTTCAACACTTCTTCTAGCTGAGAGAACTCGTAGTTGAGGTCGAACACTGCCACCTTCTTCAATCTGTGCACTCGAAATACCAATTCGGTCACTATTCCGTAGTTTTGATTACCTGCACCTCTCAAGGCCCAAAACAAGTCAGGGTTGCATTGGGAGCTGCACTTGACTAGTCGTCCGTCAGCAGTCAGCACCTCCGCTCCCAGCAGATTGTCCGATGCTAATCCGAATTTACGATTGAGGAATCCTATGCCTCCACCGAGCGTCAGTCCTGATACACATGTGTTCGGACAAGTTCCTCCCACCATTCCCAAACCCTTTTTCGATAAGCTGAGTTGAGTGGGGCCGATCAAACAACCTGGTTCGAGTCTAGCGACAGTTCCGTCCGATTGCATTCCTGTTCGTCTACTCTGATCGATGATGATTCCGTCGCTCAAGGAGTAACTCTCGAAACAATGACTGCCTCCTCGAAGGGTGATGGGAATGTTCCTCCGCTTGGCCCATCGGAACATCTTGACAACGTGTTCTTTGGTTCTAGCCATGCATATGCACATAGGAAAGAAAACGAAACGACGGTTGACGTTGTATCTGAGCCTATCGTATTCAGATGACCACGGAAAAACTACCGGAAGTTTCTTCTGAAGAGTTCGAAGTTCTCGAAGAGTCACACCGTACGATTGAAATTTCTTCAACACTTCACAGCCCACATCGTCTCGGAAACGATCGAACAATACATCTGCATCTGGGCGACACTGCCGAAGCTCCGCAATGCTCATCTTTCAAGTGTATCTATAAAATAGAATTGATCTTGCATTCCATCAACCCTGAAAAGAGAACTTCACGATGCAGCCACAGTTCGACATTCGTGATTACACCGATCGATCTATCGTGGTTCGGGCGAATCCTACGGATGCACTCAAGCAGTACTCCGGAATGCTCACACCGTTCAGCGGTAAGTGGAATCCCGGTCTTGGTGCTACCGGACCGTCGGATCCAAACAAGGTTCCCGGATGGATTTTCCCTAAGAAGAACGAAGCACAAATCAGACAATTGTTAGGACAGATCTCTCAAGGAATCGTCTCACCCATTCAAACGAGCCCGACCGCTCCGCTCACGCTTACGGCATCGCTACCAGTAATTGGTGGCAGTGGTGTAACAGCTTTTCCGGCAGTGGGATCCACCGTACAGCTCGATTTGGGCAATCAGAAGTTTCCGATGGTAATTCAATCGATCGAGAGCACTTCTAACGGACTCGTTCAATCAGCCGTCGTTCGATTGTCGGACGGACAACAGGCTAGAATAGAGCTAGAAACGCGACCTACATGGAAGATACCAGGCTTCACTCAGAATCATTCCGTGACGCTCATTTAAAAGCCACAAATGAAATAACTCCTAAAAATGTGCAATCCATCAGACAAAGATGGACTACACTCGCTGTCAGAAACTTTACTGTGAACTACTCTCACTATTGAGTGAGCCTCGTTTCAGAGACCATTCCACACACTATTTGCGTTCGTTGCAATACAGCAAATACTGCGACAAGTATCACGACCTCACAAAGCTTCGGGAAGACATTCAACGCAACATCGAAGACGTGGACGCCGTGGATAGAATAATGGACCGTGAAGAGATCTACCAGGATTACTCTACCGCAGCCCGATCCGTACGGATTCCGATTCACTATCAACAAATCATCGGAGGTCTCAGCTGGTTCGAACACCTGAAGTATCGAGTGTTTTCCGAATGCGTTCGACACGTGAACCTGCGATCGCGTCCACTTTCTAACTAGTTTTCGTAGCCTATAGACTACGAAGACGTAATTAAAAGATGCATTCCTGGGTCAGAGATCGAGAGTTTCATTGAGCGAACTTTCTAACTACAAGCTAATTGTACCCCAGACTGGGAAGTGATCGCTACCCACCAATCGAAGATTTGCCGTGATTCGATTGTTCATGGCCGAAAGTGTCCCTTTCGGATAGAGGTTCCACAAATCATTATCGATGACTCCACCTTCTCCGGGAAGAGCACCTTTCACAAGTACGTGATCGATAACTTGGTAGTTCTGAGACATGTAGTAGGTGTTGTCGTAGGGATGAGTTGGGTCATCTTTACCTATCCGCTGAAAACCATTTCTTTCGAGCAGTCCTCGAAGATTACCCGTCTCAGTAGCAAAGTTGAAATCTCCTCCCATTACGACCACCTCGTTAGGTCGATCGTTCAAGAAATTCAAAAGTCCATTCATCTCTCGACCTCTCTTTCCGGAGTTGTCGCTGTCCAGATGAACTGAGACCATTCCCACTCTCTTATTCGACTTGATGTGAACGGCCTCGGCGTAGGCTGAACGGTTTGCATCCTTAGTGTTTTCGAGATCCCAGAACTTCACTTCCTTGAAAGTCTTCTTGCTCAATAGAAGGGCAGTACCATTCGATTCCCATGGTGGATTCTCAGTAATATATTCGCTCCAGTAGCTAGGATGATGGTTCGATTGAAAACCGATAAATTGTGGCAGAGCCTGAGTCAAGTACTGAAATTCCGTCGGAGTAGTCTCTTGAAGAGCGAAGCAATCGACTGAAGGGGAGAGCTTCTGAAGAAGCTCGACTATCTTCTTCCGACGGTAGACTCGATCGAGGTAATCATGACTTTCTTGTGGATACGATCGCGGATCGGCCCATGGTGGTGCTAATATATTAAACGTGACCGTACGGATCGTTGACATGAGAGCGTCTTTATTTACTTGAGATTAAATAATATACGAGATCTTCCTATTCGAACCGGCCGTTCGTCAAGAGTTAAGTTACTTTATACTGGTCAGCCAATCCCTCATTCTAGACTATGAAAGATTCGTATTCGTTTGGTGCAGTTTGTGTAATTTCTCGTAGAACTATCACCTCGAATGAGCGATATAGTTTACGATAAGATAGAATCGATTCGGTGTGCTAATCATCACCATATTCTAATTGAAATTACAATACAACACACACACGTCGACACAAGTTCTGTTGTATTCAACACAATATGCAAGTTCAGCAGGCTAGCGCTCCGTCTCTGAGACGAGTTTCTCCATTCGCTATCGAGAAGGATTATTGTAATCTTCGAGAGGGAGAAGCGGATCGTTCACATGTTGAATCGATCAAAGCGACGCTCTTAGCTAATGGTACCGTTCCGTACCCACAAGTTAGAGAGAAAGACGGTCACATTTACTGCTTCGACGGATTTCACCGAGTGACTGCGCTTAGAGAATTGGGATCTCCGTACGTCGATGTGTTAGTCTATCCGTACACAGACCTTCAAGCACAAGAGGCCTCATTCAGAGGTAACTTAGGTAGACCTTGGACGTATGCTGAAACCGCTCGATTCATGCTCAACCAGTACGCGTCAGGAAAGTCTATCAGAGAGTTGAGCACACAATACTCGCACAGTGAAAACAAGATTCGTGAGTTCGTCAAACTGGCTCACTGGCTCAGTCCTAGCATTCTGCAACGAATCGACAATGGTATTTCAGTAAGTGTCGGAGACATTCTTGTCGACTACGAGCCTGACTTACAAGAACGTATTCTGATGGCATTTGTTGGTATGAATGTAACACGGGACAATGTAAGTAATCTCATCGCACGGCATCAACTTCGAGGGACCAGTCGAAACATCAAGAGCATTCCTAGAAATCAACAACCTGTGAAACAAGTTCTCACTCCCACGCCAGTTCACGATCCGTTCCCCGGCTTCATGTTCTCACTTCAAGGACAGATTCAGTCGTACGTCGACACTCACGGGCTCTCTAACGATCTGAGACAACTGGTGCCTTTCCTTCAGCAGTTCGTAGACCACTTGTTCACCAAGAATTAAAAAAAAAAGCTAGTACGGCTAGCTTTTTTGATGACACGCGGACGGACCTACTTCATAAGTAGTTCGATTCACTCAATTGCGAAGCCAAATGAACAGTCCTGATGTGAAAAGATCTCTAAAATATAGAAAATTGAACTACTATTAGCCCCATTGCCCTCGCAGACAGTCTGCGACCCATGGAACGAATCTATCGAGAACTCAACCAGCTCTTGGAATCTCCTCTCGGCCCCGAACAGGAGAGTGAACTGTTCAAGTACGATCTGTACTTCATCAAGCTGTTCTACAATCGCCAATTGCTGAATAGAGAAACTTTTTGTCAAAATGCTGCCGTTCAGGGTAACTTCACCGCTCTTCAATGGGGTGCCCGTAAAGGTCTTCCACTCAACACATCGGTCTGGGTTCATGGATTGAAACATCCACACATGTCCACATGGCTGGTGAATAGGGTTGACTTTCCCAAGGTCAGTCAAGAACTCATGACACAGCTCATCAACGAGGGACACTTGGAGGCCATCAAGGTTGTTCTCGAGAAGAGTCCTGTCGTCTGGACCGATGAGATGACCGCTCAAGCTCTCCGTCTGGGCAAGTTCGACATTCTCAAGTACATTCACGAGCTTCAGCTGGTTCAGAACTTCCAAACTAACGTGAAGCGTGAAGACAGTCCGTCTCCTAAACCTGCGTCCGCGATAGGAGGAGGAGATTTTGTACTGCCGACGGTGAGTGGAAGAGGAGGTTCTCCATTGATCGGTCTAAACTCTATCAAGAGTCCAACGGTCGGAAGCGGTATCGCACTTCCTCCAATGGAGTTGCCCAAGAAAGAACCTGAAGCACAGAAGCCTACAGATGATCTAGAGAAGTATTACTCAAGCCGTCCTGGACTTCGGGCAGCGTCCGAGAGTGTCAAATCGTGGGTACGAGTACATGGAAATGACCCATTCCTCGCATTGAAGCACGGACGAATAGATGTAGCTGAAATTTTGAACCCTACAGCGTACTGTGTTGGACCTATTACCTGTATAGATCTGGCTGCACGTGGAAACTTAGAGGTGCTCAAGTGGCTGGAAAAGAAGCGCCCAGATTTTCCTGTAAGTCGAGTGTTTCGAAAGGCTTGTGAACATGAGCACATTGATGTGCTCGACTGGCTCGTCGATGATCTTAAGTGTGAGATCGTGTTGCCCTCCGAAGTGAAAGACATCAAACCGAAGACTTTGGAGTGGCTCCGTGAGAAGACTCGTAAAGTGGGTCCCTTCTACGTAAATATAAGAGTTATGTATGGGTAATGTATAAAAAAAAGCTAGTACGGCTAGCTTTTTTTGAACCATAAAGAACCTTCACTCAGACCTAAATGGTCGATCGGTGGGAAGAGTTCATCTTGGAGTACACTCGTCGAGTGGACATCATAAGAGGAGACCGACCGATTCACGAGGTCTTCGTAGAGTTGCTGGGCACGGAGTTGGTCTCCCAGCACAGTTCCGAACAACCCAGAACGTTTCTACAGGAGGAACTCTCGAAAGAACGTTTGTTGATAATAACGCACGACGATCATACGTTCGTTTTGATCGGTAGCGGACATCGAGTGCATCTAATAGAAGATCGACCGGAAGTACCGAATTTCTTTCAGACCATTCCGCGATCGGTCGCAGTTGAGTTGTTCACACAAATAGCTACCGGAACGCTTCCTGACCGTAAATACAGAAGTCGATACTCTCGAAAGCTCAACTTGCAGTCTTGGAATAGAAAAAGACTGTCGTCTCACGACCTGAACAGGTCGTAACACGTAAAATTTAGATAAAACTCAACTCGACCACCGTTCCACTCAGTGGACGGAAGATTTTTCTAGCCATGGCGTCCACAATCCAAAGTTCACGATCGGAATCGATGAAGATGTTGGCATGACGAAGTGTTCTTCCTGAAGGAGTGGGGATGGTTCCGGTGATGCAACCCAAGCCGGAACCAGATTCCGTACCGTACCGGCCCCACCACTTTCGTTCTCTACCCATAAGCTGTAGAGCTGGATGGTTGATCTGATCGATGAGAGGAGAGAATTCTTGACTGTTGAGAAAACGTTCGAATTGTTCCAGAGGGTACAGGTCGTACGTCAGATCGACGATTCTGATACGCTCAGGATCGAGTTGCTTCTTGATAATTGCGTTGATCTCACGATTGAATAGAGTCTTGATGACGATCGGAGGTCGTAGATCCGTCTTAGATAATTTCGTGCCCATACGGTCTTTTAATTAGCAGTGATTTTTCTCACAAGATGACGTAATGAATGTTCGATTCGGCTGAAGGATGTACTAACTTCAACGTAATAGGATCGAGTAACCAAACACGACGGTCGGGATCTAGATAGCAATTCATGGCCCGTTTTCGGGGGAAAAGTTCTTCGTCCATCTGAATTTCACCCACTGCCAATCCGAAGGTTGAGGTGCATCTAGCGTTAGCTTCGGCAAGCCATTCTCGCTCTTTTCCCAGTAGCATGTAGGCAAAGTTGTCGATTCCGATCCGTCCACGTAATGCCATGAGCTGTTCTACAGGAAGAGATTGTAAGAATCTCCGAAGATCGGTCAGAGAGTACGCTAGATATTCCTCACCGAATGCTTCGACGGATCTCACCTCCAGATGATATTCGTAGTTATCTCTGACGGCCTCTTCTGAATAGAATCGAACGGGTGTAGGAGGCTCCAACTTAATAGGAGTCGGACTGCAGTTACCCATTTTAGCCACCTAGATATTCTTTTCGTACTTTTGAGTACGAAAAAGCGTAATTCAAGCGAACGACTGACTGAAGTGCGGCTCTTGACTGACGAAATGCGGCTTGATGGTGTTCAAGTAAGCGTTGATCTCGGCCTTCTTCTTCAAGATCTTGACGGTGGCTCTGATGTACTTGCTGCTCAAATAAGTGTAGAGCTTGTTTCGCTTCTTCGATTGAGGTGTCCACTTGGCCTCACTTTCATCAATCTGTTGTTTGTATCCGAGGTAGAGAATCTGTTCGCAAGGATTGCACAACACCTTCTCTACATAATGAATTCGATCGATGGGTTCGTTGTGGCAGTTGGTCCAGTACATTTCAGGAGTACGCATTTTGAGCCCCATCTTCTCATTTCGGGCTGTGTCGGAACACCTGACGAAGACGTAATCTACACGCTCACCTCCGACGATGACCTGACCCTGCCGCTTCAGCTCATCGGCGAAAATTTTCATGAAGTAAGTGCTGTTGGGTTTGTAAGCGCTGCCGATGGCACGAGTGATCATCAACTTCTTAAACGGAACCTGACACGTCATCATCTTCATTATGTAAGAGTCGAGCAACTCAAGGGTCTGACTCAACGGTTTGTCGAACATTATACTGTACAGGATGGCCTCGTAGGCCTCTCTGGCCCAAATGCAATTATCACGTCGAGCTAGAATGATGCCTTTCTTCATGAGATCCTTCCCGCTAGGAGCTCCGCCCTCGGCCAGGGGTAATCCGGCTATCACTTTCTTACCACTAAAGGTATCATCACCCATAGTGTAGGCTAGTTCACCGTTCACCTTGACCAGACAACCCACGTCCAAGGGTCTTTCACAGAGATTCACATCATTCGGAATGGCCACGAACCTCTTTTCCGTCTTACCGTTACGCACTAGGGTGAATTTGTACAGATGCATGTTCTCGTTTTCGTAGCCGGAGGCGAACGATACTCTTTCGATCAAATCTCCTTCTATCAATCTGATGATGGCCATGGGCACACCGGCATACTTCTTCTTCATAATGAAAAATCCGATAGCGATGGCTCGTTCGAACTCGAGTGACAACGGTCGAGGGTACAATGCAGTGATTTCCTTACTGAGTAACTCGCCCAGTCTCAAGCAATCATGCGGATCGGTAATGTTCATGTTGACCATGATGGAGTCCGTGTCACCGTAAACAATCTCACCGTTGTGCTTTTCACGGACGTAATTGGCAGCGATAGTGATGAGCTGTCGACCGAGTGCAGTAACACAACGGGCTCCCTCGGGTAGGGGCATTCGTCCCTCCATTACACCAAGTGAACCGAAGATACTGTTCGCACTCACTTTGAGACCGTTCTGACGTTGATCGAGTGTAATGTTCAGCACAGGATCGTTCGTCGGGCTGATCTTAGCTCGCGTCTTCTTCCTCTCAGTGACCAAGTCTTCACACATTCTAGGCAAGATTCCTCTGAAATACTCTTGCTTAATGAATCGGTACCTGTAGTTCGTAGTCACACCGTTATCATCCGTTTCCGGCCATTGGATCACGTGACACATACTGTCAGGAATGTCGCTCTCAGGAGGTACAAGCGTGGTGTAACAAATGTTGAAGGCACGAATGATGCTCGGGTACAAAGAAGCGAAATCGAAGATAAGAACGTTGCGATACTTTCCCACGATAGGATCCTGTACCTGACCACCTTTGAAACTCTCCTTACTTCCAGGACGTTCGTCCATGACGAAACCTTCACGATAGGCATACCGATAGACTTGATTTTGTACTCTGACCTGTTGACCTCGAGTCCAGACGGCAGTAGGAGTGATCGAAACAATGTTCGATGTTTCAGTCAAACCGATCCACGTGTTGAGCTTCTTGAGCAGTGCAATGCACAAGTAGGAGTCTTGCACACAGTACGCTCCGACCTTTGCCGTTTCTTTGCTTGCTTCGTTTATCTTCTCCTGATCACCGCTCTCCTCAGCCTTCATAGCTCTGGCGTGTATTTCGAACATTTGCTTAGGAGTGACGTCGTTCTTCCCTTGACCGAGGAAGTGATTCGAGACGAAGTCTAGTGTGTACCGATCAAGCTTGGTGTCGCGCTTGATGATCGGATACATGTCGATGTTGAGCCTTCCTTCCGCCTCAAGAGTAGAGATGTTCATGAATCCGTAAGCGGACGACTTCCAAGAGTTGGTCTTGATGGTGGTGGGTTGATCCTTGAGCAGTCCACACGGCTTCCACTCTCGCATGTAGAGTTTCATTCTGGCTTCGAGGTACGGAAAGTCGAATCCAGCACCGTTGTACGTGATCATGAGAGTGGGATCTGTCTCGTTAATAACGTCGGACAGGCCGTCCAGCATGGTAATCTCGTGTCCGAAGCGACGAACGGACACTCCTGGAATGTCTTCACACGGCCCTACCACTAGCAAGTATTTCTTCTGTTCACCACCCATAGGACCGATTCGCTCGGTAATGTACGAGATCATAGTCACTTTGTCTTTAACGTAGTCTCTGTTGGGCATGGTGAGGTGATTGTGTGAGTAACACTCGATGTCGATAGCACACGTCATGGGACTGACCGTCCACGATTGTGTCTCTTCTTGACTGAGTGGATGAATGTCTTGATACGAAGCGATGTACTCGTGTTGACAGTGACTGATCTTGTCTAGCTCGAGAACCGGAGTGACTTTCGTTCTGAGCCATTGTGAATATCCTAAGTTTAGATCCGTCACCAGTCTGTGTACCGTGGTGATAGAAGTTTCCCACACTCTCGCTTTGATCAACCCCAGTTGCTCGATCTGATAGGCTTGTTTGTTGAGTAAGTTGACGCAATGACGCATGGCCTCCTCAGTCAAGAAACTACAGACCAGAAAGGGGTACTTCTGCTGATTCCGGTATCCGTAAATCTTCTGTAATTCTTTGTAGACGATCTTCGTGGGTTGATGGTCGCGGAGACAACCACGCAGCCATTTAGCATACGCTTGCAGGGCCTCTACCGACCAAGTACACGGTTTCCCGTGCAAGAAACTAGGAAGTTCCAGTCGACAGAACGGTTGGTAGTCTTCAATTCGTAAGAGAACCCTTTCGGCGGGTCTTCCGGGTTGGTCTCGTAAGTGTCCGTACACTCTGATAGAGAACCCTCCGTCGCGATCTCCGGAGACCCATTCGTACGGTTGAAGCTCGACTTCCATGTCTGTGTTGATCGAAGCTCAAAAGATAAACAATCGATCAAGTTTCTTCTTTCAGTCGAAAGATGAATCCACTCGAAGTGCCTTGTCCGTCAGGTGTGCAAGGTTCTCCAACCGGTTGTCAAGGAGTTCCGAATGCATTTTGGGACGGAACTACCTGTCATTGTTGTGGAACACAAGGTACAACATTCGTCGGTCCACAAGGATGTCAAGCTTGTGCAACAGATTCTAAATGTGGAGACGGATTGGGTTATTGTTCAGGAACGGTTCCGCAGGGAGCTCGGTGCATACAAGATCCGAACACTAGGAAGTGGACTGTGGATTGCGGAACTCAAGGAACGGTATGTGAGGGACCGTGCCACGGACCGTGCGGATGGGGAGAGTGGTTCACCTTCTCAGAGTGTAGAGGAACCACTTCAGGAAACACGTGTGAAGCTAGTATCAGTCAATGGAAATCTTGGTTGTTCTACGGTGTGATCATTGTACTATTGCTCATTCTAGTGATCGTTCTAGCAACTATCGGAAAACCATCGAAAACTACGAAAATCACATCTACTAATGTCACCACGACCACTCCTGTAATGACGACCGCAGTTCAGTCTTAAGTGTGCCCGCACCAACGGGAAATGAGTTTTGACTCTTTCCCGGAATTGTCCAGGAAGATCGACCGGATCTTGAATGCGGTCGAGAATGCTCTTCCACAAATACAAGCCAGTCTTACTGAATTACGAGCTGCACCTCTCAATACATTTTCACAATCCGAACCTGTAATCTACGCTCCAGGAAGTCCGTTCACCGTAGAACCAGTGCAAAGCAATCCTGTGTGTTCAGCTCTTCCTAATAATTTCTCAGTGGCGCCTGGATTCATTCAGACGACCAATTCTTCACCTCAAGTCAGTAGAACGGCTGACGATCTCACCGTCCTCAACACGAACGAACGATTGAATGGTATGATGGAGACACTTCGAGCTGAAATTCAAGCGGCTCTACCGTCCGGATTGCATCAGACCACATCAGCATTAGTAGGACAAGCGAACGACAACTCGCGAATGCTCATGCAATTACAATCTACTTTGGAGAACGTTCAGATGACTCACCGAGCGGAGATCGAACAGCTCATCAATGAGAACAATCGACTGCGAGAGGCCATCCAGACTCTGGTCAATTCGATACGTCGATAATGAATCCATTCCCTCAGGAATGAATTACGTTAATCTTCTTCTAGATAGTACACACCCAACAATCTTACGTTCCATTTGCCCGGACGGATACACGATCGTGCGTGCCACATACAGTAAGACTGTAGGTACGTGTCGGAGTTGCTGTACGGTCCCTTGAACTTCTCCTCGTCGATCTTCACCGCGTCCGGCGCTTCGTCCTGGTCCTCACTGGGGAGTACGATGAAATTTTCGTGGAAATCATTCTCCGGAATGAAGCAGAGCCAGTTCATCCTCTCGAGGATGACTAAATACTCTCCAGGTAATTTCTCAGTAGCCATGGAGATTGGGTGGACCCAAACATCACGATACCGAATCAGTTAGTTGAGAAATGTTCTCTAGATGAAAGATGGAGATCACGACACAGTGCAAAGTCGTGATCGAGAACGACGGAGTGACAGTAATACCAGTGTTCACTCCGGAACAACGCCGGTTGTTTTCGAAATATCGAGACGTAAAATGTGTGCTTCCGTCAGACGAAGAGAGGAACTTGACTCATGAAGAAGTCACTCAGTACTTGGGGTCGCTGAACAGCAGTTTCGATCCGAATGCGGCGTTAGAACATTTAGAGAGAACTCGACAATCAGGTCTACTTTATTCGAACAAGATTTGGATGCAGTACATGGTTCTGAAGCAACTATTGAAATGAACACTCTTCACTGTTACAACAGAGAAGAGTCAACGGACTCAGACTTGACGAGTGGCATTGGAGATGAGCCAGCCGATCAAGAGACCGAGCAGACCGATGAAGAGAGACCAGAGGATGAGAGTACCCCAGTTGATGGTGGTAGTACCCGCTCCGGTGGGAACCTGAATGCCAGCAGGACGGATCAGAAGGAGGATGATGAAGGCGGCAATGGCCGGAACCAAGAACCAAGCCCACAGATTGGTGTGGTTGGGGCGCTCCACATTGACGTTGACAGTACGATTGACACCGTTAACTGGCAAGCCTTGAGCGCGAATGTCGTTGACACGTTGATTGAGGTTGTCCAAACCGTATCGTTGCTGAACTGTAGCAGCCATCTTTTATACTTCGATGATTTTTTTTTCGGTTTCCTGTGGTAGATTGATTTGTACAGTGATGCAAAACGGCTTTCAGATAACCATGAAGCGTCGTGTAGTTCGCTGAGCTGTCTAAAGAATGTGTTCTGGTAATACATCCTTCGTTCAGAAGGATGTGTTGACTTTTTAACGATCGTATACGAATCCTAGTCCAGTAGGGAATCGGAGACTTCCGTCAGGTGTTTCTTCCTGGTAGCGATAGCGGTACTTGTGTCCGATGAACTGCTGCCAGACTGTATAGTACTGTTTTCTCACCTCGACTTGGGCCTTGGGAACCACATCCACCTCTACGCCGTTCGGTCGTTTGATTCTCCAGACGACTGCTCCTTCCTGATTGCCCGTTGCTGCACTCGCCCCCACAATCATGCCCTCTTCGTCCTTGAACTCCTTGTATTTCATGAAGTTACTACACTTTCGACCCACGTAGTACGATTCCTTTCGTTGATTCTCAGTAGTACCACCCACTTTTCTGATGATCACACCCTCCAACCCCTGTGACACGTAGTAACGATGAGCTGTCAAAATGTCTTGGGGAGTGTTCGCGACAGCACACTCCACCAATCTCAGTCCTGACTGAGGATGAGCTTGAGAGTAGTTCTGGAAGGCCTTCTGTAGGATCATGTAACGCTCGTCGTACGTCCTGTTGTCCAAGACGATGTCGAACAGGTAGTACAAGAGATATTTTTCATTAGGATCTGGATTACGGTCCCCTCTCCTGCTCATACCGTTGATTTGATCGAAGAGCAATTCCATGGAGTACAGTTCTCCGTCCAATCGGAAAGGTTGATGTTCGGCTAACTCCGCTTTGACGAAGGGCATGAGCCTGGTCAGATCTTCACGAATGTGTTGAACGTTGTGTATCTTCAGGACGTTTCGAGAGAGTAGAACGATGGAACCGTCGATATCTTGACTGGCTCGACATCTGACACCATCGTACTTTCCCTGAACCCAAACCGGCCATCTTTTAATCTGCTTCTTGTTCGGATCCCACTCGTTCCCTCTCATGGCCGTCATGTTCATGACAGTAGCATCGATGATGGTCTCGGAATAGCCCTTGTCTATGTACTCTTTCCAACGAGCTCGTGCTTGCAGTACAGCCAGACCGAATGAGCTCTCGCCGTTCGAGTTCGGCTCGACGCGCGTTCGTGCTGTTTGTAATGTGTTCGCAGCCAGCTGGTCGGTGTTGCCCCATTGCATCACTAACGATTCACCGTCGAATGCAATCATCCATACCAGTACTTTATCGTGAGCACCTTGTTTGTACAAAGTCGGAAGTTGGAATTGGGTTTGGGGGATTAGAGCACTAATAGCAGCACTGAAATCATCCATCCGTGATGAAGCGGCTAATGGAGTTACTGACCTTAATAATTACAATAGAAACAGTATCAGTTTTCACATTCCAAAGTCTTAAGTTGAGGGGGTGTCCTAGAAATGCAAACTGTTAGACCTATAGACCCCAATGCTGTAGCTCGAACCTTACAGTCTGCCGGGATAGCTAGTCCTAGTTATCCACGCCCACAGAAAGCAAGTCTCGGAAGCATTCTGCAAAGTCCTCCAGATTTAACACGAACTAGTGTTCGCCCGGACACCGCTCAAGGAAAGTCAATATGGTCCGACCTGCCACGAGTACCTCAGCGTGATCAACTTTTAGGATTCGGAACGGTCAATCGTTCAGTCTCACCCGATCCAGAATCACAAGCCTCCGGAAACAAAATCACTCCACCTCCTGAGGTACACTCATCCAGTGCACCTCGTGAAGTGCACTCATCCAGTGTACATGACGATGTTCATTCGTCAGTGGGACCAGAACTGGAAAGCAAGCCTGCTGACAGAGTGAGTGATGCTAAGAAGAGAGCGGACTACCGAGTGAAGTTCAGTATCCTTCGTGAGGCCTATCCTGAAATGAGCATTCCGGATCCTAGAGACGATCAAGGAGTGGATGAGATCGAGACGATGTACAAGCAGTACGTGAAGAGAATTCACATTGACACATCGGTCGATCAGAACAAGCTCTATCTGCTCATTCTGTGGATGGTAATTGAGGTGATCGCCGCTCGCTACATCGGACTTCCTATGAAAGGATACACTAAGTACCAATTCAAATACATGAACAAGTACCAAATGTTGTTGATAGAGTTGGGTGAGAGATCGTATTCTAGCAGTTTGGGTGAGGGTTGGCCTGTGGAGATTAGACTTCTAGGTATGGCCGTTTTCAACGCCGTACTGTTCGTTCTAGTCAAGTTCCTTTCTGACAAAGTGGGTGGTGGTGTTATGGCTGAGGAACTCACCACTATGATTGACGACTTTCTCACTAATAACGGAAATAAAGGTAAGGACGCTCTTCGTCGAGCAGAAGAGGCAGACTCTGAACATCCTCCTCCGCCGGCTGCACCTGAGAGTGCCCAGCCTCCCCTGGGAGGTTTCGGAAATGTGTTGGCCAATTTGGCCAGTATTTTTGCAAATTCGGGTGAAAACAAACCGGCGGTGGCGCCTGAAGTGAAGAAACCTAGCACGTTCGGTGCTCGACGTCACAAAGAAGGAACCACGACAGAAGTTTCATAATTATTCCGTTGAAGACAAAGTGCAATGGAGAGTGTTCCTCCGGAAATCTTAGAGCAGATCTGTGGACGAATGTCACGAACGGAGCTGCGCTCTTTTATTCAAACTAGCGCCTTCAACTACCAAGTCTGTTACAACGTCTATCGCATGAAGAATCTTGTACTGAAGAGAAGAATTCTGGAGGCCGAGGAGCGCGCTCGAGCCGTAGGAAGGTGGATTGATCTCACTAATCTTACTGAGAAGGGTACGGGAATCCAGGTGGTTCTACCGAATTCTCCTCGTAACATCGGTAAGATGAGAATTCCCGGTCTGAATGCATTCGTGTCTCCGGAGCGAGCCGACGAGATCGTCGAAATCTTGAATACCGAATGATAGATTTCGTGGGTTCTTCGTTACCCAGACAATGATCAAAAGATCATTCTCGGGTCACAGATCGAGAGAACTGACTTCAGAAATGCATCGAAGGAGGCGGGGCATCCTTCGCGCCATGTCTGTCTTTCCTGAAGCTTCGGAGTTCTATTGCACCTTGAAGAAGACTATGTTGAAAATTCAGCCGGGACAACGAGTCCGAGTTGTCGTTCCTCGAGAGATATCTCATTCGAAAGGTCATCGCAACTACGAAGTGCTGGAGATGATTCAAATGGACTTCCGTTGTTCTCTGAGCAACCCCGACGTTTTCATGGTCTTGCGTTTCGATCAGAACGACGAATCGAGTGAGGTCGTTGCTGACGTGTGCCACTTTACTTCTTAAAAATCTACATTTACGTCCGATGGTGACGTGAATGGTTAATTGTTCAAACTGAGAACCCAGCTCATGTAATCGTGGTAAGTGAGCAGGTCCACCGGTCGATTGTTGGTGGGAGTGATGCGGAATAAGTATTCACTGACCAATCTGCGTTGGTTCGAGAACACTTTGGTGTTAGTGTGAGTGATAATTCCGTCGTACGGAGCATGAATGCTGGTGTACCATCGATCGCTCGATTTAACGAGAACGACTCCTATTTGTTCTCCTGCCTCAGCGTACACCTTGTCCTTGAACGGAAAGAATTTACACCAATGCCTTTGAGCCATCACCTCATCTTCTAGCGCCCACTTGGTGATACCCACGTAGCCGGTGCGCAGAGAGATCCACTGATGTTGACGGTTGAAATACACTCGACCGTACCTCGACATGTTAATCTTTCTCCATGACTATTTAAAATTTTCATTTTCGGTCGTATTTGACCGAAAATGTGGAATGTGCTTAGACGGAAGCACCGACCTGAGGGAGACCACCCATGAGTCCTCCCATCTGCTGCTGCTGCTGCTGGGCAGCGGCCTTGTCACGTCGCTTGCGCTCGGCACGAGCTTCACGCTGAATCTTACCCTGAACCTGGTTCTTGGCAGCACGAGCCAGCGCCACAGCGTTCTGCTGAGCCTGAAGCACGACCTGTTCGGGATTGGCGGCGCCAGTGAAGGCATTGCCCATGACGTTGCCGTAGACTGCAGCGATCTGAGGACGAATGGCGGCGAGCTGCTCGTCAGTGAGAGCGTTAGGCTCGGCAGCCTTAGCCGCGCTGATGATCTTGGAGAAATGAGCGTACGGAAAGGCGTCAGGGTTGAAAACGGTCCTGCTTTCGCCCGTCTGGACCTTGGACTGGTCGTTGCGGATGGTGGCCGCGATGGTCTGAGGGAGGAGCTGACGCATCTCGTTCGAGGCACGAAGGACGGTGTTGTCGCCGGGGACTTGCATGTTAGTGTAGTACGCGTGCAAAGCGAACAGAGGAGTGAGGGTGCCGGGAGAGATGATGCCGTACAGAGGATTGGGCTGGCCGTTGATCTGACGAGAGGTGAAGTAAAGCAAATCGTTGAGGCGGGAGCCCTGCTGAGGGGTCAGGCTCTTGCTCTCGGGGATCATCTTGGGATTCTGGGAACGATCCGTGCGCTCGACGAAACCACCGTTGACGATGGGACCGATGTTCGCCTGGCGGAAGAACTGGACGATCTCGTCGGTGAAGCGAGCGGGAGCCAAGAAACCAGAGTTGGCGGCAGTACGACGACGAGTCTTGTTGAGACGGAAGGCCAGACTGGTCAAGGACTGAATGCCCTTCACAGTCTCACGCACGAACTCGTTGAACTCCTGACGACCGAGCTGAGCGACGATAGCGCCGTTCGGACCGGCAATGGCAAGCTTATCGCCACGCTTAAGTTGCGCAAGCGCATCCGAGTAGACCGGAATGAGCTTGACTGCATTGACCAATCTCTCGACCTCGTTACGGAACTCCTTCTTGGCAGCAGTTCTGGAGAGCTTACCACCCGCAGAACCGGGTGTTTGCGCTCCACTGGCAGGAGAGACGGAAGCCGCACCTTGTTGAGTCAATGACGGAAGAACTTGAGCCATAGCTTTTAGCTTCGAATGTTGAAGTTTAAGATCTGATGAGTTGTATTCTTCTTTAGCTTTATTTTGTTCTCTCAATTTCACTGTAGGGTTTGCTCGCGAATCATCTTTCTGTATCAAAAGATCAGTCGAGGCTCTTCCTATTGTTCTCCATCAATTCTTTCATCTTCCGTTCATTAAACATCCTTAAGGCGACGCCGATATTCGTCGGAACGTTCGATGTACCAATCAATAGTTTTACGCAGGCCTTCTTTGAATGAAATCTTTTCATCCCATCCCAGTGCCTGTACCTTACTGTAAGAAATGAAATATCTCTTGTCATTGAAGTTTCTGTCCGGAACCCACTGGATCGATTCCTCCATTCTGGCTCCCATCTCGTCACACAACAATTTGGTAATCTCCAATACTGAATACTCGTTACGAGATCCAATGTTGTAAATGTGTCCCAATTCTCCCTTCTGTGCTACCGTGATGATACCTCTCGCCATGTCCGTCACGTGGACGAATGTTCTCTTGGCACTACCATCTCCGTGAACTGTCACCCTCTTACCCCAATGAAGTTGTAGTGTGAATTTGGGAATGAGCTTGTCCGGATACTGACCGTGCCCGTAGACGTTATTCCCTCTCACGATGACCCAAGGAAATTTGTACGATGTACCGTATGACTTCAAAATGAATTCTATACCCGCCTTAGTAGCCGCGTACGGATTGCTAGGGTTGAGCAAAGATTTCTCATCAGAAGGATTCTGTTCGTCATGTGAAGATTCACCGTAAACTTCATCCGTTGACATGTGAACGAATCTCTTCAGACCGCCCCATTTGCGACAAGTCTCTAAAAGAGTGTGCGTTCCCAAAATGTTGTCGCGAGTGAATTGTAAAGAATCGTCGAACGAGCGATCGACGTGAGTTTGGGCAGCCATGTTGATAATGGTGTCGATGTTGTTCTCTTCCAAGACGTACTTGACCAAATCACGATTGCAAATGTCTCCTTCGATAAATTTAAAGCGAAAATCTGTCTTAACTTCCGGATTGATATTGTCCAGTCTCGAACAATAGTCCAACCTGTCGAGCACGACCAAACGTTCGAAATCCTTCACTTCATTGAAGAAGGTGTTGACTAGCTCGGAACCGATGAAACCGCAACCGCCTGTAATGAGCACTCTCCTCATCTTTCTTCAGACTAGATTTTTTCTTAAGGTTACTCAGGGCCATTTGAAATGCGTTGGCTCATCTACGGACATCGCGGATGGATCGGTTCTTATTTCTGCAAATATTTAGCGGAACACCATCCTACGATTCAAATTCTCACTCCGAACTCTCGAGCGGATTCCGTCGACGGAGTCATCGATGACATCAACTCCCTAGAACCCGATCGTGTAATCTCGTTCATCGGACGCACTTCCGGACCGGGCTACAACAGTATCGATTACTTGGAACAGTCCGGAAAATTAGTGGAGAATGTCAGGGACAATCTGTTCTCGCCCGTGGTGTTGATGACGATTTGCGCTCAACGGGACATTCATTTCACTTACTTGGGAACGGGTTGCATCTTCTCTTACGAGTCTCCCAACGATGCACCGTTCACCGTCGAGAGTGAGCCGAACTTCTTCGGATCGAGCTACTCCACCGTGAAAGGTTTCACCGATCGATTGAGCAAACTCTATCCTACAACTTTGAACGTACGCATCCGTATGCCGATCGTTCATTACGACTGTCCTCGTAATTTCATCTCCAAGATCATCCGGTATCCTAAAATCTTGAATACATTGAATTCCATGACCGTGTTGTCCGATGCCATTCCCGTACTGATCAATGAAGTCATCGAAGGAACTACTGGAACTGTCAACCTCGTCAACCCTGGTCCTACAGACCACGTCAGCATCCTTGAGTTGTACAAGAAATGGGTGGACCCTAACCATACCTACACTCTCATCGACGAGAAGGAACACGACTCTCTTCTCCTCTCCAAGCGATCGAAGAACGTACTCGTGCCTAGCTTCGATCTCCCTCCTACATTGGACTCCATCGAGAAGTTCTTCAAGAGCGGCAAGTTCGTCAAACAGCAATGAACGCATTTCTTAAGTGCACTTAAGAGATGAATAAATGTCAGCACCCAGTGACTTCGATTGGGAGGCATACTTGATCAACAATCCTGACGTGGCCGCCGTGGGATGCAGTGAACAGTTCGCCGTGCAACACTGGAAAGATTGGGGAAGTTGGGAAGGACGATCGTACTGTCGACGTCACTCCTTCGATTGGGAAGATTATTTGGATACAAATCCACAACTACGAGTGGCTGGAGTGATCAATCGTGAACAAGCACTGGCGCACTTCATCGTCCACGGCGAGAGAACTCTTCGATCGGAACGGTCGAAGACTAGAGGAGATCGTAAAGTTATCTTGATTGTCACACACCGAGGAGTGGGTGGTTCCGAAACTTACGTCCAGAGATGTATTTCGGCTCATCCTGAAATACAATTCGCCTTGATGAGATGCACTGAAAGCACTCTGGTGAAGATTTCGTTAGGTAAACAACGTTGGAATCTGGACCTGAGATGGAATCAAGAGAGCATCTTTGAACTAATGGAAGATTTAGGAGTGGTCGGTGTTCACATCAGTCAATTGGTAGGTTATCCTTTCTTAGAGATACTGAGTATTATCTCCCGAATGAGTCTGCCGTACATTGTAACGTTGCATGACTACTTCTTACTTAGTGGCAACTATTTAGATGCACATCCCCACCGACCTTGGGTGCATCGAAAGAAGATCATTGAATTGTTCAACGGTGCTCAGTGCATCGTCGTTCCGAGTGAGGCTGTGCGAGATATTTACCAGAAAGTGTATCAGCAATCACAATTCCGAGTTGTACCGCACGAGATCTTAGAGTACAGAGATTGTACTGCATCTACTCACTCAAGTCGTGTGCTCAACGTAGGCATTGTGGGTCACATTGAGAAGCACAAAGGTCGGGACACACTCTCAGAGGCGGTCGAGTGGATCGAAAAACACGGAATCGCTGTGCATTTGTGGGTTTTCGGACAAACGTATCCTGAAATCACCTCAAAGTGTATCACTGTAACCGGAGTATATTACAGTTCAGAAGAACTTCAGAATCGAATCGAAGCAGTCGCCCCGGATGCGTTCTGGATTCCTGGCTCGTGGGAAGAGACGTACTCGTACGTGCTCAGTCACATGCAAACGGTGGGTAAACCCATCTTCGCTCCCAATCTGCCCGTGTATGAAGAGAGGAATCGTTTCTACAAAGGAGCTGTCTTGTATCCAGTGAACAGCTCTGTTCCTCAGATTGTGGAACGAATGACTTCCGAACTTCCGAAAATAGTTTCTAAAGCCACGATAGTACACTCGGTCAATCCGTTCTATCGTGAGCTTTATGTTGAATGGAGTTCGAGAGAACCAGTCTCAGTGGCAGACTACAAGTCATTTCTGGCGCCTCGATTGAGCTTGATGCTGGAGGGAGTCATCGATTCAGAGTCACTCCGTGATAGAATTGCAAAACATCCCGAAGTGCTGGACAGACCCGAGGACGTGAAAATGAAAGTACCTCCTAGGCTAGTCTTCGGTATTCATCAGTATTTGGCACGACAGACTCTGAAATTGCGTGCCACTCAAACCGAAGTCAAGCTGAAGCGGACGGGCCGCACCGCTGTCATAGTGGAACCGAGAGTGCACGCCGCGTTAGAGTCTGTGGTGAGGAACGTCATGCATTATTTAGGAGATCGATGGGATTTGCACTTCTTCTGTAGTCGACGCAACGCTCAACGAATTCGAGAGTTGTTCTTAGGTTGGGAGTACCACCTGACTATCATGAATCATGACGATTTGGACGTGATCACCTACAGTTCTTTGCTCATGTCGGAAGTTTTCTGGAACCAGATAGAAGCGGAGCACGTTCTAATCTTTCAGACGGACAGTTTCATTCTGAGACAGCCTCAGGATCATTTCGAAGAGTTCTTGAAGTATTCGTACGTGGGAGCTCCCCACGAAGGTCGATGGGGTACAATCACCACTCACACTCCTAAAGGTTGGGGACTCAATGGAGGTTTCTCACTTCGACGTAAGAGTCACGCTCTGAAGTGCATTCGTGAAGTGAGCGTGAAGCAAATCGAGCAATACCGAGTGCAACACGGCAAAGAACCGCTCAACATGACGGCTAGAGGAGTGTCGTTCATGGCAGAGGATGTGTTTTTCTGTCATGCTATTGAAATGTTAGGCCTGAGTGTGCCTCCTCGTGAAGTCTCTGAGAAGTTTTCAGTACAGGACGTGTACTATCCTACGGCTTACGCCATACATGGTTATTATCATCCGTACCTCAGTGCTGAACAAATAGATGAAATCATCCAGCAGGCATCATCTTCACTTACAATGAAGAATAGTCAATTGTAATACGACTCATTCATTACGTAATCGAAAAGAGAGAATCGAGACTTTCGATGGAGATGAGACCGACGCGAACGGTGGGATTTTTTATCTCAGTATAAAGAATCCCCATGACGTTATCTATTGGAATTATTGGTGGAGGCTACGTAGGAAGCGCCACTGCCCTGTTCGGTTGTGACAAAGTTCAAGTGTTCATTTGGGATTCCGACCCGAAACGTAGAATACCGAGAGACTGTCAACCTAACGACATCATCGCGTGCGACCTCATCTTCATCTGTGTACCCACTCCTTGTTCAGAGGACGGAAGTTGCAATGTGAGTATTGTGGAGAGTGTACTGAAAGAATTTCGTAGCTTGAGTCCAGAACCGTTAGACGTAGTCATTCGATCCACCGTACCGCCGTTCACCTCCAAAAGATTAGGAACGGCCTTCATGCCGGAGTTCCTGACCGAAAAGAATTGGAGAGAGGACGTTCGCACTCGCAGCGATTGGATCGTGGGAGTGCCTCAGAACGAACACGGTCGACGCATTCAGAAGAAGATTGAAACGCTGCTGCAGTACAGTGCGGAGGCTGGAAAGATTGCCGGATCAAATACGAACGTTGTGCTTCCGGAGGAAGCCGAGCTGGCCAAGTACGTCCGGAACTGCTTTCTGTCAACTAAAGTGGCTTTCTTCAACGAAATCTATCGGCTGTGTGAACGTACCCAGGTGAATTATGAAAAGATTAGAGAGCTCACGGGACACGATCCACGGATCGGAACTTCACATATGCAAGTTCCGGGACACGACGGCCTATTCGGGTTCGGAGGAACATGTTTTCCCAAGGATCTATCAGCACTGCGAGCGGTCTATCGTGAATTTCAGGTCGATTCACCGGTGATGGATGCAGTGCACCGGAGAAATCTGGACGATCGTAAAGAATAAGTTATTTCGTAGTGAACTACGAAATATAATTCCAATACTATAAATCGCCTCGTAATATGAGTTACAAGTACAAGGCTTCGGTCTGTGCCATCATTAAGAACGAGATCGATCTGGAGGAGTGGGCCAGCTATTACCTTCTGATCGGATTCGACCATCTTTACATCTATGACGATCACAGTGCCATTTCGGTCGCTAAACGTTTAGAAGGAATTAAGAATAGTGTGACCGTAGTCAACTACAAGTATGAATCTAAGAATCTCAGAGGAAAACAGGTGAGTGCATACAGCGATTGCTTGAGAAAGTTCGGTAAAGAGACCGAATATTTGGCTTTCTTCGACGGAGACGAGTACTTAGTGCTGAAGAAACACAAGAACATTAAAGAATTCTTGAACGCTCACAGGGACCAGGACGGATTCGGAATCAACTGGCTAATGTTCAATTCTAACGGTCACGTTTCTCGTCCGGACGGATTAGTCATCGAGAGTTACACTCGATGTGATGGTGGAAACAATCACATCAAGACTTTGATTCGGACGAAATCGATATCTCGGTGTGGTATTCACAATGTAATAGCGAAACCGAATGCTAAATATCTAGGTATGGACGGCGAACCCGTTGTTAATTACGTTCACGAAGCGAATCGTGAAACGATACAACTCAATCATTATCATCAGAAGTCTCTGGAGGATTGGGGATACAGAATGATCCGAAAGCAATGTAAAGGTAATTCTAAATCAGTGCAAGAGTTTTACGTTAATTATGCCGATACGGACACAACGATCGTTGATCAAGGTTGGCCTGAGAAAGTCAAAGCTTTCATGAAAGCACACAAATTGTCCAACGACTGCATCGCGAAGACTCGAATTAAATTGCCTTCCGATTTCAAGTGGTACAACTACTTGTATCTGAATCCAGAACTGGCCGCTGTCGATTGTTCAGAAGAATTCGCCATCACACATTGGCTGAAACACGGTGCCGAAGAGAAACGAAAGTATCGAGATCCTAAAATGAACTTGGACAACTTCAATTGGCAGGAGCGTGCACGCTTGACTGGTAAAAGTATGTACCAAGTTTACGCGGAAGTTATTGCCAAGCAAGCTATTTGAACACATTCTTGTATTCGTTCCAGAGCGCAAGTACTTTCTTCTTATCAACCCCGGACTTCACCTTGAACACTGCCAACGTGTCCGCTCTGGACACTACATCGAGGAAAGGAAGGACTACGTGATAATGAGTTCTGTTCCAAAAATCGTGTACCACGATGATACCGTTCTCGTTCAATGAAAGAATGGCTTTACAAATACAAGCCACTCGGAATCTTCCGTCCACTAGAACTACATCGGGACGATGACCGTCAATAGCAGAAGAGTAAGCTGACCATTTGTGAGAATGACGTCGATCGGTTGGTGTACCCCAATCTTTGGTAGGACCGATATCTACACTAATCAGAAGATTCTTCTTAGTAAGATGCGTTCTCACTTTGTCCAACCAACCGGAATCACTCTCTACCGAGATGATCTCATCGATGCTGTCCACTCCAGAAGCGGCCACAGTACTACCTCCGCTACCAAATTCGAAGTACACACCTCCTTTCTCACTGATAGTTTTCAGGAAGAGTGCCTTCTCCACATCCGACATTAGGACGTTCATTGGTGTTCTTTAAGCATCATTGATTAAATATCCAGAAATCGTATTGTTCGAAAGATGCAACGAGGACCTAACGTGAAAGAAGAGAAGAGCGACTACGTCATATACTATCCGTATCCGTGCACGCATCTTCCTCCTATCGGGGCGGACATCCCCCCGGAAGGATGTCTCTGTGTATCGATCGATGTGGGTATTAAGAACTTTGCCATTCGATTGGAGAAGCGGTACGCGACCGGATACATCGAAACGGTCTACATGGACCGAATCGACTTTCGTCAGTACGGAGATGCCAACGAGACGACAGGAACTACCAAAATCAATCCACAGATACTGGCAGCATCCACGATGGTGCTTCAAACTCTGCTTCCCCACATGTTGGAAGCTAGAATAATCGGAATCGAACGTCAGATGGCAGTCAACTACAAAGCTTCTCGAATGTTTCAACACGTTCTTACTTTCTTCTTGCTGCACGTCACACACTTCAAGAACTATTGCATCATTATGGACATCGATCCGAAACTGAAGGGTAGAGTTCTAGGAGCACCCAAGGGAATTAACAAGACCGGACTGAAGAAATGGTCATTGGAACACGCCATAGTTCTGTTCAATCGACGGAACGATCAATTAGGATTGTCTATCTTAATGAATCATCGCGGTAAAGCCGAAACCAAGGGTGATGACATGGCCGACACGAACAATCAAATGGAAGCGTGGTTCGTTCTGAACGGCGGCGTGCATACTTCTCAACCATTGACTATTACAATGTAATCTTCATGTACTTCATGAAGATGTCTCCAGCTCTCGACGGGACTTGAACCCGTACCTGCACGATTAGAGGTCGTGCGCTCTGCCGTTAAGCTACGAGAGCTCCCAGCATCACTAGGAGCTCCGTGAGAAACAGAATCCACTCCTGTACCTCATCTTACAGATAATGACATTTATAAACTTTTCAATTGTTCTTGCTTAGAACTTGGCATAGCTATTGGACAGACAAATCTCAGCCTCACCGAACGCACCGAACCGGTAGGCCAGAAGCAAATTCTTTCCTGGTTGATAGTAGATTCGAACGCTACTTTCGTTGTGCATGGCTGCAAACTTAGTGAACGTGACCACTTTGTTTGCACTGAATTCGAACTCAGTGGGTTCCGCAGGTCGTTCCACTTCAATAATGAGCTGAGAAGCACCAGGATTTCGCACGATTGCCGACTCATCCAACTTAGGCCACTGAACCGTCATCATATTATTTTCAGACATTTCATCAGGAATGTCTCCGAACTTCTCGATGTTGTCGTGCATGATTCCGTTCACCACCGTTCCGATCATGATGCCAGGACGTGATTTCACACCATCGATTGTATTAGGATAGTATTTAATACGAATAGTGTCTTTCTTGCACTTACTGAAAGACTCTATCATCTTTCGAAATTCGTGAATGGGAATGCTGAGCATCCAGTAGTCATCTTTGGGATAATTAATGAGGGTGTTGTCGCGTTGTACACGAGTAGCGGCTACACAACGCAAACCTTCTCGACCTTCTCCTCCTGAGCCACAAGACAAATAAATTATAAAATCGTCAGAGCTTCCGGGCCCTGAAAAGTTATGTGGATCGGAGGCCAGTCTCGATTGAGCGATGATGAGTCTGGCCTGATCTTTCTTCTTAATTCGGCCCACCATCGCTTGCATCTGAGTGAGGTCGTACGTCAGACTGACTTCACGTTGATCGATAGGAATGCGCTCGTTCCACGTACCGTTCATTTCATCACCGAGTATGTACGATCCGGCGTAGATCTGATTGTCCACAGTGCGATTGTTGGAAATGATTCCACTAGAAAGGAACGTGATGACAGGACGCCCCTTGACTGAATTGAAAGCGAAGAAATTCTTGAAAATGTAACCATTGTGCAGCTCACAATTGTAGATTATTTCAGAGATCTTTTCAGTAGCACCACGATTCTGTCCGGTGAGGCCTGGAATCTGCTCAGTCATTTTAGTAAAATTGCATCTCCTTAAGTCGGCAGACGGTGCTTCACTCTTCAGAGTATACTCTGAAGAGGTATTACTAGCTCATTGTTCACGAATGTTCGACAACATACGATACAGTTGCTCAATGATTGGTTCGTCCTGGCCGAAATTCACATTGACGTGTCGAACTATCCCTTCGTTCGTATTGATTTCGTCCACTCTACCGATGATTTCGTAGTGAAAATCGTCCACTCCTATAATGATAATAGCACGACGATCAGGAAGTGTTTGTCCGGGATAGCCAGGAGTGCGGCTGCCTCGAGGTCCTCGTACAGATTCATGAAGAGACGTTCCACCGTACAAAGGAGTGACTCTAGGATCTGGTCTGGCCAGATCTACGTCACGAAGCAGATAAATGTCAATATCGATCCAGTCTGACAACATTAGCATGAAGTCTGGTTGCACGGCATTTCCGCTGAGTAATTCTTGAGCCAATCGTGTCACCACTATGTTGAAGGCTGGTTGTTGCAAATCAGTCTGAGTTAGAAAATTCCCAGCCGAGGTTCGATTCTCCATCAATGAACCCAGCTCCAGTTCGATAGATCCCGAGAATCGAGTGCGAATGATCTGATGCATCTTCGGATCTCGCAATACTAGATCAGCGAATTGAGATCGGAAACTACTCACGTAGTACCTTCTGAAGTACTCCATTCTGTTGCGAAACTCTAGAACCATCTCCGGTCGTATCCGGTAGACTGCACGACCGTCATTCGATCGGGGTTTGTTGAACAATTGTGATGGAAACAGAGTGACTCCACCGATCGAACTCTCGAATTGCTTCAACTGTGCTTCGGTGATTTCCGTGAATTCTTTGTAGCTGAGTTGGTAGACTTCGGACAACCCCTTACTTATGGCATGAAAGAAACAACTTCCGTCACCGATGCAGCCGATTCGTCTATAGTAACTGTTAGGACTTCTAGGTCTGGGACGATCCGGACGATTCCAGTTCAGATCTCCTGTTTCGTTATCGGCCAAGAGTGTAGGAACGAACCTCCCTACTGTTCCCACGCTAGCTATCTGTTCAATACTATTGATCGGAGGAACGGTCACCGTGGGTACTCCGACGAACGGAGGTTGTCCGGTTGTTACTGGCATATTGACTGTTGGCAACTCCGTTAATCCGCCCGATCTAGGAAGGTTCGTTGATCCTTCGGGGCGGGGAATGTTGATCTGGGGAGGATCGTTCTGTACTGTGGATCCGCCTGATCTCGGAGAAGGAGACGGTGAAGAGCCTGATAGTGACGGTAACTCTCCTACAGTCAACGGAATCCACGGTGCTGGAGAAGAAGTTGAAATAGGAGTGCCGTCATTCAAAGGCGTGTCCGGACTGGGCAATCGTACGATGTAATCAGTGGGAGAGTTCGCTACTGGCGTCAACGCTCCTGGACGAGAAGACATGAGAGTATTCTTTTTAAATAGGGTTCAATAGATCTTTCTATACTGCATTCGATGAATGCAGTACTTAATTTCAATTTCTTCTGGCAACTATTCCGGTGAACAATCTTCCGTAATCCCTCTCCTCTTCTGTCATGACGTCCGATGAATCCGATGGTTCCTCTTTGATAAGCTCCACTCCCGTTCGCTTAAGAAGTTCGATGAGTCCAGAAAGGTTCGTGAGCCATTCAGTCTGATTGCGAACGATACTGTTCGGTATGTTAACGTATATTTCGTACGGTAGTCGTAATTGAAAGTCTATCATAGTGAAGTAAGCCTTGTAAATGTTCCCGTCTGCAATGGACTTACCAGGAGTGTTGAAGAACTCTATCACCTTTCTTCCGTCGATACTGAAGGCTAAGAAATATCCTCCGTGCATCAAAGTTTCATCGACAAGTCTGACGACGCTGGCACTGGACTCCGGACTATCGAAAAAGAAACTCAGGCTGAGCATGTACGAGACAGCGTGTACCGCTCCGTACGGTGAAAAGGTTCGCACAGCTTGAACAATAGTCATTACGTCCTGTCCAGTAGTCGGAACGATGAGATATTGTATACCACGTCCGGCCAATCGTCTCTGCAGCTCCAGTCTGTTCGATTCATCCGGTTCCACACAGATCACGTGAGTGAATCCGGCCTGAATCCACTTGAAAACGTCACCTCCTCTTCCGGAACCCACATCGAGCAACACCTTGGCACCGTTGTCTGGTACGGCTCGACCCACGTATTTGAACAGTTCTCGTTTCTTCTGATTATGAAAGTTGAACACTAGCTTGAACTGCTCACCTCTTACGGTCGCTTCACTCAAAGGAGAATGAATGTCTTTCCACACGTCCAAGACTACTTCTAAACTGTTAGGAGCTACCTTTTCAGGACGTGCACGAACTGCACGAAGCTGTGTTCGACGCTCCACTCCTGCATCTCCTGCATCCACGTCGACGTAGTCTCCAGTAGGTTCGAACTCGAGAATGGAACCGTCTGGAGCGTTCATCAGAATATCGTTCGTGACGAGATCTCGTCGGGGATCGAACGGAAATTGGTCTGAACCTATGAACGGTGCACGGTACACCCTTCCAGCATTCGCGAGCCAACTGTAGACATCACCCACATCTCTCAAGTAAGATGTACTGCGTTGAGTAGGAACAGAAGACAGTAGCTGTACATCGCCATCGTCTCCTCTCTGTACTTCCAGATCGATGGTTAGTTGAGATGGAGGCTTCCACTTGAGAATTTCAGGATATCGGTCCAAGGTTCGTTGAGATAACAGTGCATTAGGAACTGGAACGTAGTAAGTGTCCGGCGTGAAAATCAATCCGTCTGTCAGAAAAGGATACGGTCTGGTGAAGTCGATGCTGGGATAGGGCTGTACTGGAGGAACTTCCGTAATCAAAGTTGGAACAGAACCGGGACCTCTGATCTGATCCAAGACCAATCTGACGCTCTCGTAAAATTCTTCTGAAGACCGAATGCCGGTGGCCGCCGGATAGAACTCCTTCACTAGAAAGTGCATGTTCGAAAGTCCTTGTAAATTCTTAGCAACCGTTTGGACGTGTTGCAATCTTCTGAAGAGACTCTCTTTGCGTATCTCAGGGTTCACTCCGGACGCTAGAATGTCGTACATGAGAAAGTACAACTTCGATTGCCTTTTCAGCTCCGGATCTATCAAATTCTCGTTCGGAATGAGTTCGCCCTCGATCACTGTTCCGATATTACTTCGAATCTCCTGTCGTTGGGCCACACTCCGAGGAAGAATCTTGTTGATATCATCTGGAGGATAGACGAGGTACACACCGTTCTCGGTGAAGACTAGTAGTCTGCGCACTCCATCAGCTTTGATGGTGACGGTGTAACGGACGTCCCGGTTGGTGCGTGGTAGAATACCGCCCAGAGTTAGATCTCGAACCTTCAAATTACGAGCTTGTGCCAAAATAGTGTTATCGATTTCCCAAGGGTTGTCGATGCGACTGCCCAAGTATTCGTTCACTTTTCCGATGACCTGCTCCTTCTCTTCCTGTGTCCAGAGCAAAAGAGTTCCCTGCACAGCGGTCAGGACAGGATTGAGCACTCTCTCTAGTCCTTGCAGTCCCTCTCTGTGTGGCGGTAACACTTCTAGTTCCACTTCGTAGCTCATTTCGGGGCGTCGGTTGGCCCGTGTTGAAGTCACTCGAGTGAGGTCGAGTCGGTACTGGTTCCGAATGACGAACGACCATCTTTTCTTGTCTCTCACTAATTCGGGCTGTGCTTCAGGAGGAGAGGCGTCTGAGATTTGCTCAGTAGACACATCTATCCGGAAAGAGTAGTTGAGAAAGTCGTCCGGACGTCCCACTTCTTGCTTATTGACTCGATAGTTCCGGAGAGGAGCTCCGGTCGAATCGTACTCTGTAGTGAACCTTTGACCTCTGTAGATTCGATCGACTGTGTGAGTGTACGATCCGGGAAATCCTAATTTCTGAAAACTGTCTCGAACTCGGGAGAAGACTCGTCTGCCGATGTCCGAGATGAAATTAGTTCCGTTGAAGTAGCCGAACCGAACTTCGACCTCCAATTGCACCCCAGGTTGAGGAGCGGGCAGTCTGTCTATTATGCTTTGTAGGCGCTGGGGAGGAATCAGCGACATTTTAAAGGTTGACTCTTTCTCCTAAGGTGGTTTCCTGTATCAGTTTAATTCTTCATGATCTGACATGAAGAATTGGGTCTCACTCATCGGTGGGTGCAATAGCAGGAGGCGAATCGGAAATCACAATGTTCTGTAAGATTTCGTCAACGTCGATGTCGCCACCTTTCTCTCGAATGAGATGAGGGTAAGCCTGATCGCGACAGTCGTACAGATAACGGTAGAACCTCTTCGCTTGTTCCAAGAGACACACAATGAGCTCCAGTACGATGCAGCTGATAGGAGTGCGATTCTTCAATTCGACCGAGTCCTGAATGAGTTTCTGAATCCGACAGTTCATTTCGTAGTACTTCTCACGACTGCAGCGGAGGGGTTCGACCCAATCGTACTTCCAACCCGGGCTCCACATGTAACGATGCAAAACCATAAGATAGTCCGTGGCGTATTTATCCGATCCTTCAACCTTCATCTTGAATTTGTACTCACCTTGGGTGTCGGACTCGTGTAACTCACGCACTGGGACTCCGTCCTTCTGTCCCCATCTGACGTGAGCGTTCGACTCACATGCCAGTGCGTGAAGTTCGGCCGCGAGTTCACTAGTGCGTTTACAAAGATGATGCAAACGACCTCCGGTCAACCCATAGTTGCTCAGATGAATCATTCTCTTCTGAATGAGGTCGCGATCCAGTCTGGATACCACTTCTTTCATGATGCTAGCCTCACGCTCGATTCTGCTTTCGCACGACTCGTCTGAATTGTTGTTGAGTTCGAGTGGAATGAGATTGTCGTGATACCACGACATGTTCAGACTGTTCACTTCACGATCACAACCCAATTCGGATGCCAAAGAGTGTACGATGGCGACAAGTTCGCCAGAGGCTCCACGACGACCGGTGAGCGGCTGATGACGAAGCTGCTCGTATCTATTGACTCCCGTTGAGCGATAGTAGTCCATGAGAAAGTCGACAGGACGCAATGAAGCAAACGAAATGGTTTGAACGTGCATGCAGCGTTGGACCGGCTTGAGCCAATGACCGTTTCCGGCTTGATACGGTTCTCCCATCCAGTCGGCCGGATGGTAACACCTCTTGTACCCACCAGTCTGACCGTTGTAAAAGTCACGGTACGGAGTGATATCGACGCCTCCTTTCTCTGAACTATCGGTTGTAGTGTACTCACAGTGGTACTCCTCAGTCAGACTTGAATTGAGATGACTTTGAAGGGAGCTTCTGGTCTTCTCGTCTCCTTTCTCCGTACGATGTTTCTTTCGCTTCAGGACGGCCTCTGGATAATCCTTCCGATGCTCTTTCATCAAGGTCGGTTCACGTGACTTCATGGTCATGTACGTGAAAGGAGTAGTCAGAGTGACTACGGCTTCTCCGGGATGAGGACTGTGAGAGAGTTTCTTGAAGAAGGACTGGTGCAAACAACATGCCGGATTCATATTGTCAGTAGAGAACCGGTCGTCCCAAATGAGTCCGGCCTGGAATAGAATGAGGCCGGTCAGCTCAGCCGCCGTCACAGCGTTCTTAGTGCGAACGTTTTCAGAGACAGACAGTCCTACGATGCTGGCCAACATTTGATACGAGTCGTGTTCGGGTTTTCGATCGCGATAAGTCTTGAACAAGTCTCGAAGGATCTCGTTGCGGCGTTCACGCAACTTACATTTCCAACTCAAGGAGTCCACGCATCCGTCCTGGTCGTTGTAACAGTCGCCCTGAGAATTTCCTTGAGCAACATTCGGTTTATCTTCGAAATCCTTCAGAGGGAGGACCGCATGATAGATGATGTTATCGTCCTTCATGAGGTCGAGCAAATTAACGGACACCACCGGATTGCTCTGAGCACTTAGCAAACTGGAATTGATAGTGTACACGTAGGTACCCTCACGTCCTTCGGTCTTGGTCTGAAAAATAATACCGATAGTGTCGTACGGACAACCGGTGATCTTAGCGTGCATTTCCGAAAGTGGACCTTTGCGGCTGGCCACGTAGATGGAACCGGTTGGTATCCTAGATGCATCTTTCGAATCGTACCTGGCCGGACCGGTGAAGTCTTTAGGTCGAGTAGGCCAACACCAAGTACACAATTGCACGTCGGCGTTCAGATCGACTTCGTTCAATCCAGAAGGAGGAGGAGGCATCTCTCGGACTGGTGGGTGCAGATCAATTCCAGGAAGAGGCTCGGTCTGTAGGCGTAGATTGTTCATTAGAGGCCACGTAGGTGGAGTGTTTCGGGTGAGATCCATTTATTCTTTTAGGTTCCTCCTGGACTCTTTTAAGACCGAGGCTACGTCTTAAGGTTGGTGAAGGATAGGTAAATGCAGAGGATTACCGATGAGCTGATCAACTCCAAACTCGACCCGGCGCCTGTGAGTTACACTCGAGAGGAACTCTTTTTAGCCTGTCTCATCTGTAAGAATCTTTCCGATCTTTGTGAGACCGGTCGGGCCATCAACAATAAACTCACCAAACAGAAGATATCCGTGCAGGGTCTTCCTGACAATTCAGATATTGAAACGTTAGAGGGTATTATCAAACGGTACTATCGAGATGAAATGTTCAGACAGACAGAGGAAGAGGGGAACGTTCCCGTTTGGGACGAAGTTAGTCGATTCGACTCTCTACGATCCGTTGTCGCTTGTAAGATTTATCGAGCTTTGAAGAAGAACACCGTGGAATCGCCTAACGGAAAGCAGCTAGTCGAAGCTATCAAGAAACACGACCGAGCCTACATCATTAACAACTTCGATCAAATCTTTTCCAACGTACCACAGAAGGAAGAACTCATGAAATTCAAGAATTTCATCTGCAGCCCGGCACTGGAGGAGAAAGACCAAAATGCCGTCTGGGATTTCTTCGATTCTCTGCTCGATCTCATCTGGAACGAGAAACAGAACGTTGAAATGTTGAAGAATATGTAGATTCTAATAAAATGAATTGGTTGTGGCAACCAGTGAATTCGGATTCCGGAAAAGCCTGCTACAAAGAGATATGGAGATGCATGCATCGAACGGCGGCTTGGTGCAATCGGATGGGCATTCCACAATTCTTCGCTCCGTGGTTGCGTGATCAAATTGAGGGTCTACCGTGTGCAGACTGTCGGGGCCATGCTAGAGAACATTTAGCTCAAAATCCTCCTGAAAGAGCTATAGATCCTTCATTGTACATGTGGCAATTCCATTCTGCAGTCAACCAGAGATTAGGTAAGCCGAATATGGATTGGGAAACGTATTACGTAACTTACGTATCACCTCGTTCGTAGATTGATCCACTCGATAGTTGGTACAATTACATGTATTGCATGTAATTAATTTAGTTGGGGGCAGTGGCATCGAGAGAACGTTGGACCGGTTCAGGAACTTGAGTGGCCGTTTCGCTCATTTTCCCCATGAGTCTCTCGAACAATTTGGGAAGATCTTTGGCATCCTTCAAGTTGACTCCTTTGAACATCTCCTTCATCTGATTCTTCGTTTCGGGATTCTTGAGAGAACCCAACATTTGTTGAAAGTCTGGAGCACTCAGTCCTTGTCCACCGTTCGGCAGGCTGATGCCCATATCCTTGGCAATGTCACCTACCGCACTGAAAAGATCACTGAGTCCGTCCGACATGACCGGAGACTGGTCCTTCTTCAATCCGAGAGTGACCTCCAATTGCGTGATTTTAGGAATCAAGATGGCATCACGATCGACCTGATCGGCGGCATGTGAGAAAAGTCGAAATAGATAAAGCATAAAGTATTCGGGATAGACCGCTGCAGGATCGTTCGATAGATAAGCTTTCGAGGGATCTTTGTCCACCTGTTCTGCAATGTTCTCAGCGATACGACAGCAATTCCTGAAGATGACAGTCAGATAGATTTTACTCTGAGCCTTTTCGCCGGGCTGGATTAGCAATGAGCTGTCTTTGAACCAAAGCATGAACGAGTCCAAATCTTTCGACTTGATAAGTTGAGGTCGGCATTTGGAGTACACTTCTTTAAACTTTTCGATGTGTTTAGCAGGATTCTCCTTAGTCTGTTCGTAGACTAATTTGTACTTATTCAGACCGACTTGAATTGCGCTAGCCTGTGTCAAAAGGCTAAGTTCTCCATTCGTATTGTACTTCAGGACGTTCTCGGCAAGCTCGAATAACTTATCGAAAGTCTCTGTGAAGGACATTTCGAAGTCTTCTTAGAAACTTTAAGACTATGTATTGAAAGGATGTACACCTTTGTAGAATGGTCACCGCCCATCAATGAATTTAGAAAATTCATTGCGACATATCGTCGAATCATGAACTGTCCGTTGGGTGGAACTAGAAAATCTAGACAGGAGTATAAACATCCTACCATCACCACAGTATTGTCCGTAGGCTCTGGAGACCAGATTCAATCATTGCCTCAAAGAGTGTGTTTGTCCAGTTTCAGACTGGAGCCGGCCATCACCAGTCACGGATGTATCTATAGAGCACGAGAGGGTCCACACTATCTCATAGTGAAACATAGAGATAGTCCAAGTTATGTAGAATTCATAAGGGGTAATTACAGAGAAAGTTATCTTTATTTTATGATACAAGAACTCACTTCGGAAGAACGCGCTCGACTTCACTCACACACCTTTGAAGAACTATGGAACGATTTACACCCGTCCTCTACAGGATTGTACTCTAGTGAATTTCAACAAATGGCACAGGAAAAGTTCACTCGCATTCAGCCGCACCTGGAAGAGTTGTTCGCGATCGTTCCGTCGATCGATCCGTCCGGAAAACATCTTTGGGTGTTTCCTAAAGGTCGTCCTAATTGGTTGTCCGGAGAGCAAGTGGTTCCCGAGGACGATGAAGAATTGGATTACGTCAAGAAAGATGCAAAGCTGATTCCAGAAGCTCCGTTCGATTGTGCAGTTCGAGAATTCAGAGAAGAGACTAACGGTCTGGATCCCACTGTTCAAGGAAAACTTTTACTCGACGGTCCGGTCGTTGAGCAGTATTTAGGATCGAACAGTAAACACTATCAAACTAACTATTTCGTATTCGAGACGGATCGTCCTATAGAGCTCGAGCCCTTCCCTAAAGTAAACACCGGTGTCCGTGAAGTGCCTGACGAGGAAGTGTCAGAGATGAAATGGGTCTCTGTATTCGATCTGCCTAATTATCTTCGTCCTGAACGACTGCGATTAGTGGAATACATCGAAAAGATCCGTCCGGAGATATTAGAAAGTGTAGATCGGGTGATGGAGATTTGGAGACGTCTACCCGAATCAGAATCAGAAGATTAGAAAGAAAAAATTCATTATATAGAAACACTCCGCAATGCCGATTATCTGTAACGGTACTCAAGGTGGCTTTATTCTGGAGACGGTGACCCAGTTCACCTTCATCACGAATGATACCCAACTCGCTTGTATTCTTCGCGACCTGGCCAACGTCGACGGTCTCTTGGGTGCTCCTCAAGTGAACCTTCGCGCTATTCTCCAGCTCCGCCTGAAGAACGGTTGCACTCTCTTCAAGTTCGTTCCTGGACTGGCTCAGCCCGTCGGTCAGAACAACGCCGATTTGATCAACACTCGTCGTGTTCTCAACAATTACTGCGTGTCTTACCGTGAGGATACCGTCGTGGCCGTTCAGACCACCGGCGCCATCAACGATCTCGCGGTCATTCAGGCCGTTTTCAACCTCAGCTGCGTCCACATCCTTGCCTCGTACGCTGAGCGTTTCTGCACTGAAGGCACCGCTGCTCAGATCTACGAGGTCGACGATCTCGCTCTGGTCATTCAGGCGCTCTGCGGCTTCACTTTCGAGGAGCTCGAGGAGCAGGCTGCCCTCCTCACCGGATGCGACGAGCTGCAGAATTGTGTCTGCGGTCAGCCCATCGACTGCGGTAAGAACGACTGCAATCCTTGCGCCGACAAGAAGCACCACAAGAAGCACGATTGCGGTTGCAAGCACTAAGTAATGAAATTGCATTTACAGCCAATCAGGCCGTGAATGCCAATATGTCCTCGTTAAACTTTCTAAATTCATCACCGAAACGAAGTCGAGGTGAGCCTAGTCTTTCAACTTCGCTAATGCGTTGAAGGTAGAATCGGTAAACGTCCGGAAAGTTTCGAAACAGATAAGCCATTTGATACAATCCGACCGGAGTTCCGTTCTCCGTCCGAATCGTTTTGAGCGTGCGGGCTAGACATTTAATGCTTTCTACAGTATTGTACGTGAACGTCTTTCCACGGTACGTGTGGTACAAGACGGGTCCGGGAGAAAGTGCAAACTCTCCTGCCGGAAAGAAATAATGAACACATCTATCGATTGCAGTAGCGCGGTCACAATCAGTAGGAATCGGCGCAATTCTAAACAAATCAAAATCTGTACAAGTCTTCTGCAATTGCGATCGAACGTTCCAGTTCAGATGTCCGTTCGGTCGTTTCAGCTCAGACGGAAGTGTTTGAGAAAGTCTCTCCTCACTGTTCACGAGATCTTTGTAATTCTCTCCGTGATCTTGTAAGTAATTAAGGGCGGTGATGACATCTTTTCGGTAAGACGGAGGAAGGCGAACGCCTATTTTTGCGAGACATTCTCGGATTCGATCCACGTCCATTTATCTGGATGTGTAGGAAAAAAATTTGATTGGAATCCTTTCAATATAGCTACGGATAGCTTACCAATGAGGGTGCGTCGCCTGATCACTCAGCTGAACTATCCTGAACTAGTCCGAACGGGTGTTGTTCCGGATATCGGACGATCGACTCCGGAACTACCGTCGAAGAAGTATCCACAATGGTTGTATACTGCCAGTAAGACTCGTTCTAACATCTTTTCGGAGATGGGTCTGTTCGTAGAGGAGGTCATATGGACGGCTGTAAACAATGCTCCGATGAACTATTGTGAAATCTGGCGTCGAGTGTGTAATACCGAACCACCAGAAGGGTTGCAGAACGGTGATCGATTCCTCGGTGCTATCATTGGAACGTTTCGAACGGTACTTTCACAATATCCTATCAGACACGGAGTGGAGTTACAATTCTTAACAGTACAAGGACATCCGGACTTCTTTGCACAGTTTGGCGATCGTGCATGGATCCTCGACGTGAAGACCACCACCGGATTCACCAAGATGGCTCACGAAACGTATCTGCAAATTCTGGCGTATTGTGCATTGACCCGAGCAACCGGTTTGAAATGCGATCATGTTGGAGTGGTGTTGCCTGTTCAGAAACAAATTCTTTGGTGGGACGTGACGGGTTGGGACTCAGGACCGTACATGAGAATACTTTTACAAGAGGCCGAGTGGGTGGCTCACGACGAGATGGTGTTCAATCCAGAGTACCTCAAGCGAGTGATCGAGGACGGAGCGATCGTTTCACCGACCATTGTTGGAACGCTAGGTCGGAGATTCGTCTCGTCCAGAGTGGGAGGACATTTGGCCAAGGACAAACTAGAGGAGTACTCTGCGAAGGCCAACGGACGACCGATTCAAGTGTTCCTGGCCAATCCTCAAGGAGGAGATCCGGTCGCATCCGCGGAAATAGAAAGGTTGAGAGGAGTGGTGGCTCCCGGAACTCACTTGTTCGTCCACTCCGCCTATACGGTGAAGCTCGGTACCTTTCAGTACAACGAGAAGACTGGACAGTACTGGGCACTGGAGAGAGTGAAGTCCGAATTGCAAGGATGTCAACGCCTTTCCGGAAAGGGAGTAGTAGTTCACTTGGAAACCAATTCGCAATACAGTACGGAGCAGGCCACAGAATTGCTCGAACAGAACATTAGATTTCTTCTACAATTCGCCACTCCAGAGTGTCCGCTATTACTCGAGACCATGTCCGGAGAAGGATCGGAACTGTGCACCAGCATCGAGACGCTAATGGAGTTGTACCAGAAACTACAGTCGCCCAACCTTGGTATTTGTGTGGATTCATGTCATGTGTTTCAGGCACGCTACGATCCCGCTTGGTATTTGGAGCAATGGCACAGTCGGTGGCCCGGGAGTGTGAAGCTAATTCATTTTAATGATTCGGAACAAGCAAGAGGATGCAGAAGGGACTTACATCATATACCTGGATTGGGGCATATTGGATACGAGCGCATGGCTCAACTGTACGACATGTGCATTCAAGCCAACATTCCTATGGTGAGAGAATAAAAAGCCACAATTCACCCTTCGTGAAAGGGTGAATTTTCACTTAAAAGATCCTGTGGGGGTAGACAAAGATGAATCATCAGTCGTGGACGGTCGACCTGTCACATGCATTGAAGTTGCTCGAGGTTGAACCGAACGGTCAGAGCATCAGAGAGTTCAGGCGATCGTTCGAAGCCGGAAAGAAGCAAATGCGACTGCATCCCCAACTCGAGGCACTCTATCACGCCTCTAAAGATCTTTTAGAATGCGACACCGAGAGTTTCATCACGGATTGGAATCAATGCAATCACCAAATAACTCTTGGATTGAAGACGGTCACCTTGAAGTGTACTCAGAAAAAGGAGGAGTTTCACAACGCTCTCAAGGTGCTTTTTCAGAATTGGGATCCCACCATCACACCCACTCCGGCCAATTCTCCCACAGAGGGCGGAGTTCTAGCCGGAGTGCTGTCCAGAAAGCATTTGAAAGCCATGAGTAGGATTAGCGATGCGCAACTGGCACAGGTGATTGAGAGAATACCAGGAGCGAAAGAACAACTCACGAACGGCTCATTAGACGACGTGCCGGACTCCGATCCCATGAAGGCGATCGCTCGGCGGCTCAAAGCCGTCACGATCAAGAAGTGAACTAGAGAAACCCACCGGCGGATCTGAAGTTGACCTGTATTTCATGTATACATTCGTGGGTCCTAGCCTACGATGACTAATGTAAAATAATACTTTCTGACTCCTGATCCAGAGTTTCTTTCAGAGGATTTTTGAAAGTGTCTGTGGAGGCGAGGCGTAACACCTACGAAAATAATCCCAGGTGTTGAAAGGAACATGCCGTGCAACTGTAAAGCGGTTGATCGAAGTCGGCTTCCCACAGGATGGAATTGGAAAGAGTACCTCATCTTGAACCCCGACTTGAAAGCGTACACTACCGAACGTCAAGTTGTGGCCCACTGGAACGCTCACGGTCAAAAGGAGGGTCGTAAATGGTCTTTGCCTGTCGATCAACACGAGAAGTATTTAGAGAAGTATCCCGACTTGAAGAGGAACGGAGTGAACACCAAAGAGAAGGCATTGACGCATTTTCTCACTAACGGTCGTCGAGAGGGTCGCTCGTTCATGTAATCTTTTTCAAACGAAAGAGATTTCAAAGTGGTGGAAAGATCTGAGCGGTATTAGTATCTTATTCGATAAGAGTGATTATGGTGTTTCCTGAATTCCGTCCATACTGGTTCTGCGAATCGATAACGAAGTCGATGATTTCTCCTGACTTAAGCATCTCTCCGGCTTGTTGAAAGGAAAGCTCTCTACCTTGCGATCGTTCATTATCGAGTCGAATTATTTCGACAAAAACGCTTTGAGCTCTTTCTTACAATTAGGAATCACGTGACCGCAGGAATATTGGTGCACTACGGAGTTCGGAAAATACTGTTGCATTTTGAGCGATTCCGTTGGAGGACACAGTGTATCTTCGGCTCCTATCAGAATGAGTGTTGTAACGTCGTGTTGAGATGGTGTCCAGACCGTATCCACGATATCACTCGGTGAAATCAAGACTAACTTGGTGGTCGTCACGCGCTTCTGATCGATGGCTATTGCGGCTGCCACTGCACCCTGTGAGAATCCCACGACCACATCGTAATTTCCTTCAGGAATGCTTTCTAATGCCTTCTCCACTCCTACGTACGAATGAGGTTGCACGAACATCTCTTTCGATTGTAGAGACCACCATCCTGTCATGTCTTTCTCAACGGGGTGAGGACCTTGTGGACAGATAATTCGGTAGTCCTTCAACAAAGATTTCATTCGCGATCGGAACTTGTCGCGATCCTGACGGTAACCGTGCAAACAGAGAGCGTTCATGTTTAGTTATTCGATCCCCGTAGGATCGAATAAATGGTTCAATACTCCGATTGACCTCACGAAGGTACACTTTACTGGGAAGTGGAGCCCATGGGAGGGAGCTGAACGCCGGGGAGGCCTCCGACGCCACCGCCGACAGTAGGGAGACGGAAACCGCCTCCGGCGGTAGGGATACCACCACCGACACGGGCGGTACCGACTGACGGGAGAGCACCGAGCGAAGTGGTTCCTGCGCTTGCGCCACCGAGGCTGACGCTGGGACCGCCACCGAGAGTGGGGAGCTGGAATCCACCACCGATAGTGGCACCAGCAGGGCTGGCACCTCCACTGGAAGGAGTCATGGCACCTCCAGGGCTAGCGGCACCCTGTGCGAGCTGCTGCATAATACCCATTCCGGAGGGCGCACCGAGACCGACATTTGTCTGCTGAAGAGGAGCGAGGGGAGCCAGAGAAGCCATGGCTCCCGTTCCGAGAGGCTGAATAGCACCAAGCTGAGGACGAGCCTGGGCCTGAAGCTGTGACTGCTGGAAGCTCTGCAGGATGGGTCCGGCGAGCTGGCCCCAGTTCGAGTTAGCAACGACAGACTGCACGAAGGCCTGAAGTCCGGCAGCATCGGTAGGCTGAGCCATGAAGGGGAGACGGATCTGACGACCGTTGAAATTTACCGTAGGACGGATGGACCTAGCCTGATCGGTGCTGGGAGGGGCAACACGACGAATGCCAGAGAAGCGTTCCGGGTTGAACTTACCAACCTCGAAGATGCGCTCGGTAGGTTGACCGCTCACAGCCGACTGCATGAGCTGATTGAACTCGTTGATGAGATTCTGACGAGCGGTTTCGGGAGACCTGCCACCACGACCGCCTCGACCACCAGCACCAGCAGCAGCACCTCGACCACCACGTCCTGCAGTGGTGGTGGTACCCGTGCGCTGCTCCTTGAGGGCGGTACCGAAAGCGATGTACTCGTCGAGAGAGAAACGAGGAGCACGACCGCCTGAAGAGGTTGCGCCTGCAGCCTGCTGCTCAATGAGGGCAGCGTGCTGAGGGTTCATGGGATCGAGAGACGAGTTGAGCACTTGTTCAGGAGTGATGTTGATACCGGCCCTGGTGAAACGGTCGGAGATGTCTTGAGCAGTACCGGCAACACGATACTGTGGGAGGTAAACGAACTTTCCGGTACCGACCGCATTCGGATATTTGCGACGGACGTAGTTCACTCCCGACTGAGGGGTCAAGCGCAGAAAACGTTGAGGAATAGCCACCTGCCAGTAGACATTGCTGCCTTCTTCTTGGGCACGCCTGATGTTATCTTGGATCGCCTGAGCCGTAAGTTCTCGCTGCTGGGAAGCGGGACTGGTTACGGAGACCTTGAAATTGCCGAGCTGTTGCTGCTGACCGACAGCTCCGATACCTTGACCGATGCCCTGGAGTCCTTGCATTTTGAGTTGTGGGGGAAGATTTAAGGATGTTCTTCTTACACTGATTGTATCCTATCTTAAGCTCTCTAAAGTTTTTTCAGTTACAACATTTTTTATGACGTCAGAGCGTCAATGACGACTTGCTACGCTTACGATGCGGCTTGCTCAATATCGCTTCATACAACGAAGGACCCGTCTTGTATTAATTAATTAAAGTTTCCCAACATTTAGCGGTCAGTCCACTGCACAATACTGCTTTTAAATGAACATCAGATGAAACTCTTCCGGATGTTAGAAAAAGATCCGCAATAGAAGAAAGATGGTCAGTGTCTCGGGTAGCTCGATTCTAGGAATCATCTTCTCTTTGGTCTTGATCGCCTTTCTCATCTTCAATGTAATTTACGTGAATGCGGCCAGACAAGTCAGCTCGACTATTACCAGATTGAGTCCTACTGCCGGAACGATCCTCTTCTGGATCGACATTATCCTTATAGTACTTTTAGGAATTTACCTCATCTACAACATTTGGTTGATATTCACTACTCCTGAACAACGTGTCGTAGTCAAAGAGACCATCACTCGTCCTCGTGCTGTCGTTCCCTCTAGCATGGGTGCAGTCTCCGTTCCTAACGGTAGTGTAGTTACTCTTCCTGAGGGTGGAACAGTCGCTCTTCCTAACGGTGGTGTTGTCGCGCAGACAACTCCTACCTTCGCTCAACAAGCTGCCGCGTTGCCACAACGAGCTCCCTCACCATCCGTTCAAAGGTTGTTCCAGGCAGCTCCGCCCATTACCACCCGAACTGTAACCACCACCACCAAATGAAATAATTCGAGTGCACTCGAATTATTTAGATCTTACAGTACGTCGCCAACACGGCCTGGAAATTAGGATGAATCTGATCCAAATCGAATGAATAACCCTTACCGTGAGAGTTACCTTTCATTTTGAACGGAGAACCGGAGCCCGTCTTCGATGAAGATTTGGTCAGAGATCTGAACGGATTGCCCTGACCACCACTCGAATAGTACAAATGTACCAACAAGAGAGAGACCTGTTCAGCCGCATCCGGCGGTAACGACTCCAATTTAGCAGCGAGTTTCTGTTTAATTTCCGATCCGTCAGCCGACTTCAAAACGTTGTCGCTCAAGATCAACTCTCCGTTGTTGATCCTTCGGTTCGTTTGCGTCACTAACAAATCGTAGATAGGAAGTGGTTTTGATGACATTTGAATGGCGGAATTTTATCCTTCGCTCTTTCTTGATACTCTCTTATTTCTTGTACCTTATGACGTTGTTCGAGTGATCCGATCGAACCATCGAACGATACCCGAAGCTGTGTAAGGATCACCAGAATGTTCGTATCCCGATGCAGTTTCGACCGCATTTGCCACCCTTGCGTCCAACTTACATGACTCTGACTTGACTTCACCGTCGGGAGTGAAACATTTCAAATAAGAATCTAGAGAAGTCACGAGAATGCTAGGAAACCAAGGACTGTACGGTGCAAGTGGTCCCGGAGGCCGTCTATGACCCGTTTGTGGATTGAAACAATCGAACTTGGCAAAATAAGCTCTATCTCCCAATTCTTTCATAATTCGCTCCCACTCCGGAGTGAATCGCTCACACGCAGGACATCCCCATTTAGAGACGTAGATCAAAACAGGTCGATCCATCTTTAATTGATAAGCACTACCCTTAGGGTGGTACTTACTGAGTATTAGGCAATACTTGATTCAAAACGTTCATTGCGACCGGGTTGTAACTCACCCCGTACAAATCGACGTTGTTGCGCATTCTGGACATGACGTCCGCAGAGGACGACGACATTCCTTGGCTGATGAGATACTGATAGATCGTCAGACGTCGTTGATATAGCTCTTGAGACTCGCCTGGTTCTGGTGCGGTCGGATTGTACGATGGTAGAACGACCGTAGGTTGAATAGTAACATTCTGGTACAAATTCAAACCTGTTGTAGGTGCGAGTGATTGAATGACCGCTGACGGCAACATTGCAGGCTCATTCACAGCAGTCTTACGTTGACGGCGTCGTGGAGCAGGGGGAGCAGTCATTCCTAGTATCACTTGAGGAGTCGATTGAACGACCGTGGTAGGTTGCACCAACTGCGTAGGAAGAATTTCGAGTTGCGGTCCTACTGGAGCCGGAGGTGACACGTTCACATTGATACTGAGTTGTTCAGCGGTCGGTCGAGGCAGTTGATCGGGTGGAGGAAGCTCTCCAGTGAAAATTCGATAGATGACTCCTCGAACGTTGGCTTCTTGACTGGGTGGAAAACTCCATCCGTAACTCTCCTCGCGACCTTTGCTCGCCTGAAAATACGAGCGGTACGGATCGAGTGCCTGGCGTATAGGTTCGGCCATGCGCAAGTGAAACCTTCTGGATTTCGTCTCCATGACCACGGGAAAGGATGAACCTGATATTCCAACTGTAGGAGCCGCTTGTACGGCAGTCGAACCGGGTAATGGTGTAAAAGTTGGCACCGAGGGAACCTGTGAAATGACATTCGAAGACGGGACCACGTAGCTAGAGAGCACGTTGGCGTTCTGTACGGAAACACCTTCATCGCTCAGTTCGAACGAACCTTCGTCGTCATCATCATCGAATTCTTCCTCTTGGGATTCGTCGTAAGATTCCTGGTCGGATTCGTAATCTAGTTCATCATCGAAGGAACCGGTGGCGTCAGAATCTATGTCTGAATAGGAGGACATGTTGGCGATTGATGCAGGAAGGTCTTTAGGAGAGAAAGTTCAATTAGAAAGATGGCAAATTTAGAATCAGTCAAGGACCCCCGCACCCTAATGGGGCTGGGTGCACTTGCCGGTTTGGTGGTCGGATCTGTCTACTTTCAGAATAAGATCAGTACAGTGAACGGAAGAGTGGACTTAGTCGAACAACATCTCCGAGCGGTCATCCCTCAAATCAATCCAAATCTAGTCGATCAAATACAACAGATCATGAGCGCCATCAATACATTAGAAGCTCGCACTATCAAAACTCAAGAGGAGGTTCGCGCGCTTTCACAAGGAAAGAATCTTGAACCTACATCTGCTCCGGCAGTTCGGACGTACCAACGGCTCACTCAAAGGAAAGGAGACGTTCCGGTAATTCCTGCACCTGTAATGGAGGCCGCTTTAGATGACGAAATCGCTATGATGCGTGCGTGAGTTGTGAGTTACGAGTTACGAGTTACGAGTTACTTCTTCCGTAGGAAGAAGTAATAGTGTAATAGTGTAATGAAATAAAAGATATTAATTACATGCGGTTGAGGACCACACCGCCCTGTCCTTGACCCTGCAGATAGTTGGCCAGATTGACGGGAGCCTGGTGCTGGGTGGGCTGGCTGTAAATCGGAAGCTCCAACGGTACAGGAGCGGCCGTGCGCTGACCTGAAACTGGGACCATGTTGGGAGGAGGAGAGGATGCACCAGACTGAGGAGAGGTCACTTGTCCCGCGTATCCAATAAGGTTCGGTACGCTCGGCTGAGGGGCAGGGGCAGGGGGCTGCTGAGAAATGACCATACCGCTGCTGGGTGCTGGCAAGGCCGGACGGGCACTCGAGGAAGCCGGAGGAAGTTGACCGCCCTGATCAGAAGGAGTGAGCAAGCTGGTCTGACCCGTCTTGAGCTTCTCGATTTGTTCAGCGAGCGTGTTGAGAATGTCGGGGTTCTGCATTAAGTACTGACGAACCGACTCACTCTTCGAAACGTGATCGACGGATCCCTTGTCACTGATGTTGAGGACCATGCAGCTGCGAACGTAGAACTGAGGAGCGGGCAACCCCTGACTGTGGTAGAGATCACGAGCGCACACCACAACACTGCAGGTGATCTCCTTGCCGTCGAGAGTCTTGTAGTCAATAGGAACCTCGGCGTACTTCGGCTGTCCGGTCACAGGATCGTAGACTGGATTACCTGCAGCGTCGAGCACGGGCTTGAGCTGGGTGTACTTGCTGTTGTCGTCGTGCTTGAGCGACAAGATGGGATCGGTTCCCTGGAAGATTTCACCGGTCTCCTTGTCGCGACCGTAGAAGATGGTGGTGCGAAGATCGCCCGGATTCTCAGCAGAAAAGTTGAACAGACCGTACTTGGCCTTCCACTTGGCGAGACAGTTGCGAATGCCGATGTCGACCTGACTGCAGCCCGCGCGATCGCGCTCGTCCTTCACACGAAGGTTGAGCTTCCAGGTGAGCTTGTTGCCGCCCTGAGGGATGGCGCCCTTGACGGTTCCCTGAGTGATGGACATCTCGAACAGCGGTTGGGCGACCGAGGGATTCTCCTGGGTACCGTAGTTGTACATGAGGTACAACCTGGTATAGTTGTTCTTAGCGGCCTTGGGTTTCGAAGGAGCATTGGGAGCAGAAAAGTTGGCACCGTTCACTTGAGAGATGTGGATGAAAGACATGACGATCGGAGGAGTTCAGGAGTTCAGAGTAGTCTTAGAACAGCGGAGTTGCACTGAGGACACATTTTCAATTCGATCTCATTTCTCAACCGACTGAACTTTCAGTTTCGCAGGCCTGCGAAGCTGAAAACTTTTCTCCGGATCTTTAGAAATCAGGAATGTCTCGATCTATTCACGTGACTTCCTCTTCTGATTCAGGAGAAGGCACTCTCCGTCAGGCCGTTATCAATGCCAATCGTCGTCCGTACGCTACCATCATCATTGAATCGTCTGTCGGGCCCACCATCCATCTCACCAGTGGAGAACTGGTCGTGACTACCGATTTGGAAATAGTCGCTCAGTGTGAGCTGGTCATCGACACTGAATCCGGACGAATCATTCACGTGATCGGCCCCGCCAAAGTGCTCAAGCTGAAGGGCATCACTCTGAAAGACGGCAAAGCTGAGAACGGTGGTGCTGTTTACGTAGAATCAGAGAAACATCATCTCATCCTAGAGAATACTGTCATTCATAACAGTGTGGCTTCTGGATCAGGAGGTGCTGTTTACACCAACGGCTCGTTGACTCTCAGAAAGTCTAAAGTGCATCATAACACTGCAGGACAGCAGGGTGCAGGTGTGTGGGCAGGAACTAGATTCAAGTCTTATCGAAGCGAGGTGTCGAAGAACGTTCTCATCGGAGACGGATACGGTGGTGGTGTTCTGGTCAACAATGGAGATGCGCTGTTGGAAGACAGTCGTGTCGTGAAGAATACTGCTCCTAAAGGCAGTGGAGGTGGTCTGGTAGTTCTCAACGGTAACACCACTCTTCACAGCTCTCGAATCAGTCGAAACTCAGCTTACAATTCAGGAGGTCTTCAGCAAGGAACCGGAAACATCACCGCCGTCAACAGTAAGATCGACGGTAATTCTTCGACTAACGACAACACAGGATCGGCCGGCGGTGGAGGTATCACCATTACCAAGGGAGACGTCAGTCTGACTGACTCACAGGTGGTGGACAACAAGACGGTGGGAATGTACAGTGGAGGCATCGTCAGTTTGGTCGGAGACGTGAAGGTGCAACGTAGTTTGATTTCAGGTAATACTAACAGAGGTCCAGGTGGAGGTATTGCCATGAACGTAGGAAATCTCATCGTTGAAGAAAGTAAAGTGATCAACAACACTGGAGCTTCCTTGGGTGGTGGTATTGTCAGCTTCACACCGGAGCCGGGAAGCATTCGTATTTCCAAGAGCGATGTCTCCAACAACGTTCTCACTAACGCTGAGACTATCTCCGGAACCATTCGTTCGTTCATCGAAGTCGTCACCGGATACTTGGGAGGACTGGAAAAACACTTTCCTAAACTTCAAGAAGCATTGCAGGAAGTCAAATCGAAGCTGGAACCGGTGCACCAAGCTCTTCAGAAGATCTCAGTCAAAGGGGAGAAGATCGGTGGTGGTGCTGTGGCCGCACTGCTGTCCACAAACGTTCACATCGTCAAGAGTCGATTGTCGGGAAACTTTGCCGGAGAGATTGTTGATGAAAAGAACTTTCCGGTTAGCGCCTTGGGAGGTGCTGTCTTCTCTCACAACGCCACAGTGCACATTGAACGTTCCGATGTACAATGCAATCGAACGCTTAACTTCGGCGGTGGTATTTACAACGCCGGTCACCTTTCGCTAGCGAACAGTAAAGTGTTGAAGAATACTGCTGAGAGTGGTGGCGGTGTTTACTCTAAGGTGGACTTCCGTCGAGTTCACACCACCATTGAACACAACGATCCCGATGATGTTGTAGTGGTCTAACTGCGATAGACCGTCTCTGAAGTTTTCTTTCTGAACCATCGACTGGGCTGGGCAACTTGTGCACAGTCGGGCAAGAACACTTTGAGTGACTTGCGAGATACTATCCAGAGTGCATCGTCGTCCGAATACTGATAGTAGTCTTCCGGTAAATTAATGTCGAAGGTGTTCAGTGAAGTAGATTGCTCAGCAGGATCCAGTCCGAAACACACAATGATCGTATCGTTGTTCTTTTTACCGGACGACCCGCACGGATCGTCAACTGGAAGTGTCCCCTTTTTCTGATAAACGTAATGCACTTCGGCCGGATAGACATCTCCATCTATTCTGTGTTCTCCTACTTTATGAAAATGAAACTCGACCAGTACGTACTCCACCAGTCCTTTCATCAAAACGATCTCTCCTCGAGACACTCTGAACGATTTTCGTCGGGACGAATACTTGACTTTAGTAGGTTCGGCACTTCGATTGACTAGAAGCAACCGTTGTTTGATGTACGACACGCCTTCCGAGTTCAGCTCTAGTGGCATTTTGAATATTTTCTATCTTAGAATAGAAAAGTGCAATGAATTTCGCCACTCTACCGTACGAAGTTCAGTTCAATTATTTGTCATCGTTACCTTTGCGGGACGTTCTGAACTACTGTCAGACCAGTACAATTGCAGCTGAGATATGTGACTCTGAATACTTCTGGGAACAACGAGCTCTGAGGGACTTCAACGTTCAGCTCAACGTGCTCACCGGAGACACTCCGCTCAAACTGTACGCTGAACTAGAGCGATTGTATTACAACTATCCAGGAGAATTGGCTGCAATTGCTTTGCAAGCGGGAGATCTGGAGGCTCTACCGAATCTCTTACATCGAGCCAAAGCGGTCACCAGAGAGAATGGCAGAATAAAACTAACTTCCGATGTCGAGTTGGTCCTTACAGAAGCGGCTCTGACCGGTTCGCCGAACGTTCTAGAAGAAGTACTAGACTTGTTCACACTTCCGTTTACCGAAATGTGGGCAGGACAACGTTCTGACCTTTACGATACCTTAAGAGGACCGTTCTTCACAGCGCTACTGGAACGTGGACCGAGTGTTGCTAATGTACTGCGGAAGTACTACGACCCGAATGAGGATCGATCGGAAACACTAGACGGGTGGATCGATCAGTGGAAGTTCGAGAACAGTCCGAATATTATTTCGAAACTGCGGGAAGCCGGAGTGGACTTGCGCGAAGACGATGACTACTAGTTTTATATAGTGTCTTCGAACTTCCATCCTAATGCCTGAAAGACTCTCCGAGCCATTCTGTCATTAGCAATGTGGATGCTTCTCGTGTCCGGCATCTTCAGATCATACTTGTTGCAAGGAGCATTGTAACGATTACACAAAATGTAAAGTAGATACCATGCATTCAAAGCGCTGTCGCGATCGTCTCCTTTAACCTCTGCATACTTCTGAGAGAACTTCTCGTAACCTTCCAAGATGGCTGACTCCCATTTACTCAGGTCAGGGAGCGGTCGACGGATCTGCGGATGCATGAACAAGAATAGATTGATGTCATCAAAGTATGCAGAGTAGCCAATGGCTTTGAAAATAGGTCGAGTGCTTTCATAACACAAAGTTGTGATGTCCTTCTTCTGAAATCTACAATATTCATCAAAGGCCTTCCGTAAATCGTCCGGAAAGTTGACCAATTGCTTGCCCTGAAAACACGTCAGGGCCTTTTCGAAGGTCTCTCGATTCATGTAATTGTTGTTGCTAGCACTGCTGATCTTAGGAATGTCTCCGAATTCTGCATCGTACGTCAATGGATCTTGGTAGATTCCACATTCGAAGCAAACTATTTTGTCCTCTTCGTCTTCGAACGGCTTTCTACAGTACGGACACAATCCCGCCAAGTCGTTAGTCTTCAGAGTGAGATTGAGAGGTGCATAATCTGAAGCTATCTTAATAAAAGAACGAACTAGTTCCAACTTATCCGGTCGGAACTGCTGTTCTTCACCGAATTTAAAATAAGGCCCGTCTTTCTCTTTGAGAGCAGTCCATTGGTCCAACACAGGCTTGATTCTTTGTTGATATTGAACTAGTTCGTTGTTCCGGAGCAATGCCGCACGTTTCTTCTCTAATGATTCGATCTCTCTACGTACATTCTTGATGTCCACCATGTGCAACCGCTGAGAGTGGAGTTTCTTTCGTAATTTGTCTATATCTTGTTCTATCGCCGGAGTACTGGCAACTTTGGATTCTAAGTGTGACAGAACGTACTTGTGAATGTCGTAAATTTCAGTACAATCGTCGTAGTGACCCGTAGTAGAGAAAGCGATCCGATCCTTAGAAGAGGTTTGGGGTGATAGGGTCAGTCGTACACAACGTCTTTCGAGCAACGAAGTAGTCTTACGTTTACCGCGACCGAGGTTGAGCTCTGCAGAGGTCACTACAGACATTTTACTGGCCAGTTGCCATCTCAAGACTTTTATCGTTCGAACTTTTCCAGACTCAGCTTAAACATGCGAGTGATCGTTTCTCTCACCACCATTCCGTCACGGGTTGCGTATTTAGATAAAATTCTGAACTGTTTACGCAACCAAACGTACCCCATTGACAAAATTTACCTCAACCTTCCGGAAGACTCCAGAAGGGAAGGTCGACCGTATCCTGAACTACCCACAACGCTCGACCTTCGAGGTGTGAAGGTCGTTCGATGTTTGGATCTCGGTCCGATAACCAAGATCGCTCCCATGTTACAGTTCGAGAACGATCCAGACACTCTCATCGTGACAGTGGACGATGACATTGAATACGCTCCTACTAGAATCGAAGAATTAGTGTACTGGTCTCAACGTTTTCCTGATTCGGCTATTGGAGGTTCTGGAAAAATCGTAGGAGAGTGGTGGAATTGTTTCGGCTACGTTCGTCACGTTGAACGCCCCGTACCGGTGAGCATCATTGAAGGATACTCGGGATGCATTTACCGTCGAAAATTCTTCACTACCGATCTGCTCAACTACACGGGAGCTCCTTCAGGAGCATTCTACAACGATGACGTTTGGATATCCGGACATTTGGCAAGAAAGGGTATCGAAAGACTAGTTCATCCTAATAGAAGTGCTTTACACAATCAGAGGCTTCCGGGAGCGTTGTCCGGAGAGTGGGCGAACTTCCTTCAACGCTTCCTGCCTACGGTCTGGCATTTCAAAAGACAAGGATTGTTCAACGAGCCTCAGCTCATGCCTCCGAACAAGACTGTGGGTTTCTGGGCAGCACTAGGAATACTCTTTCTGATTCTAGGAGGAACGTGGACTTATCAGAAAATATCCCAATGAGACAAAAGATGGACTCGCTACCGGACGAACTCGTCATCGAGGCTCTCACCAATCTCACTCTGGAGGAAGTTCAGAACGTCTGTTCTGCGAACAGACGTATTCAAAGAATCTGCAACACTAAGGACTTTTGGTTCAGAATGCTCAATGTACACTTTCCCAAAGTTTCCACGATCGGTGTTACAGATCCTCAAAGTCTCTACTTGAGCGTTCGTCGGAATCTGGCTCGACAACAGCTATTGAGTGTGATGGACAGTCTCGTTTGGGACCTGACACAGTCTACACAGAAAAATCTGGAATCGTATTCATCCATAACAGAAGTATTGACACGACCTGTGACGGGATTGGACCGTTTGGTGCTGTACTATCCGTTGTCTGATAGGTACTATCAGAGAGTGGAATACGATTTGAAAGGACTGCAAGTCAGTCCTTTGCAGGTGTTGGAGTCGATAGAAATCTTTTACGATCAGCCCATCACTTGGGACAACGTTGCCGCCATTGAAAGGGAATCGGGTGATGCTCTAGACTACGTAGAACTCACTCCGAACAGTACCGCTCTACAATTGTTAAATGTACGAACTTTCTTGACCGGAATGCGACCTTTCCAGGACGGATTCCTCCTTACGCTCGAGTATTAATTCAATCCTTCTACATATTTGGCTAGATCGGTGGCCTCTTCTTGTAAAGTTAGCCCATCTGCGGGTAAATAAATGTAGCCGTAGAAGTTGTTATTGCAAACGTACTGATCTATGTCGTTTCTGATGGCCGAACGACAGAATGAAGCGAATTCCATGTAATTAACATTAGGGTCCGTGACTTCCTCCCAGTACGAAAGACTGGAAGCGAACGAACAATCTATCAAATAAGTACAGTGTACCACTGGAACTTTGTGACTACCTCGATCTATCCAATTCAAAATTTGGTGATATCGAGAGTCGCCTTTATACCAGAAGTTAACATCGACGGCCGTCCAGTAGTTCGAGTAGTAAGGGTTGGACGGAAAGCACACCAACATCGGAGCGACAATTGGCTTGCGTTCCCTAATTAATTCTTTCAACGTGTACGGATTCACGATGAAATTATCGCAATCGGCTACGAAATAATAATCACACTCATTCTCGGTGGCCATCTTCAAACTTCTGTTGCGAATGTTGGCTAGTACTGAACAACGAAGGTGATTCCATTGATGCGGTCCGGTGAGATCACCAGTCAACTCAGCACAATCCTCCGATTCGAAGATCACTCTAGAGTATTGTTTTCTGTGTCGATCCATCCATTCCTTCAGAACTTCAACTGTGTTATCAGAGTTGTTGTTAGTGTTGATGTACAAGACGATCTGTCCTTTGTCGTAGTCCAATCGTTCTATACATTCTAAATATTTCGGTAGACAGTGAGCCTTGTTTCTAGCGAGAATGGCTATGAAAACTCTTTCATTGAATGTAACACGATGTATTGGGTTGTACTTTAAATCGTTCAGAGTTCTTCCGCTTCCTGCAATGAGTGTCACTACTTTTCCGTCAGAAACGTGAACGGGACGACACGAAAATGAACCGAACGGAGCTACCATCGAACGATTACGAGCGTCTACAGTCAGAATGTGACCTGCCGAAGCATGAGCTCGAGAAAGAAAGCGTTCCGTATCGGAAGGATTGAGTTTGTCCAAAACTCCGTTCAACACTAGCAGATCGCACGTTGGCACATCGATCGTTGATTCGTTCAATTCAATGACCGATTCAACTTCGGATGTAGCGACGATGGAATCTATTACAGAGGTGAGGTCCATTTTGTTATCTAAAAATTTCCGATTCAGAACGTTGAGGTTACTTTTGGTTGAGCTTAGCTCGAAAATATCCTACATTATCGATAGCGATCTTGCGATTAGGCCCTTCCGGAACTGTTCCTCGTGATACGAGGGCTTCTCCCACTCTAACAGCCGTTTCATCATGTCCTGCGTAGTGACAAGAGACTGACCAGTTCATGTCGAACAGATAATTCCACACTTCGGCATCGACGAAGAGAGCGTCTGAAGGAGGAATTCGATTCTCTGGAGCCAAATAGCCGATAGCGGCAGCCTTCCGATGATCACCCTTTTTGTAATAGTACATCATTAGCTCGTGGATGGCTTCGAGTCTGTCAGGAATGAGTTCCACAGCCCATAGGAGTAAGCCGAGTTTTTCTGGTGCCGGGACCAGTGTAGATGCTCGAATGGCTCCGATGTATTTTTCTTGGTAGTAGCCCTCACACTCGAAACGTTCTCTGTACATTTCAATGGCTTTCTGTTTGTAACTCATACCGTTTTCATCATCTCCCGGCATATAAGTGTACGCTTCTGCTAAGTAGAACAACATTCGAGCGTAATCGTGATTCTTCCGATCTTTAGTCTGACGACTGAGCCACGCTTCGGCCATTTTTACACGTTTCTTAGTAATATCGGGATCACGGGATGAATTTCCCTCCTTTCTGGCTAAATTGTACAAAAAGTCGATGTTGTGCGTTCGAGTGTAACTGGTTCCCGTGAAGTACTCTTGATACGGAAGACGCCATTGGTACAGTTGATCGTTTCTGGCTATTTGCCATCGCTGGTAGTTCAAGTTGGCGTACAAAGTGGTGAGCATGAAGACGTTTTCCGAACGCGATTTCAAGTATTGGTACAGTTGCTCGGCATCTTCTTTAGTGGGATACGAGAGCGGATCGTCTTTCCGAGTGACGAACACCTCATCGGCGTCCAGCCAACAAATGTACTCGGCCCCATTCAGTGTGGGATGATTTCTGAATTGTTCGAATAAGTAACTCTTAGTTTCACCGTACGAGACCCACTCGGTTCTGATGACTTCTCCGGGAACGTTCGCTTCTTTCAAGAAGTTCTCGATCTTCTCGATGGTGTCGTCTTCGGAACCAGTATCGCAAATTAGATAACTGGTAGCCAGATTACGAACACTCTGAAGACATCTCTCAATCACAGGAGACTCGTCTCGGACTATGGCTAAGAAACAGAAACGATCACCCATTTTATGGCAATGCTTCCGCTTTAAGAACAACTGGGTCTAGTAGATCAAGTTGCTTTTTTTTAATTTATCTCTGTACTTCCGGAACAAAGTACGTTCCTCTACCGTCCGGACTGTCCTTCTTAGAAACGAACAGTATTGGATTGCCGAAAGGATCGAGCTGTCCCGCCCGCTTGTAGATGTAAATCGGAAAAGAGCCCTTCTCCATGTCAGGATCGAGGAACGTTCCGTGGGTCAACCCACCGCATTGGTACGCTTCTCGAATTGTGCTCAAGCTCACCGAATGAAGGGTGACTATCTCAGAATCCGAGAGCGTGCTGAGCTTTCTGAACGGATGGATGCGAGAACGGTACAGAATCTCAGACTTCAAATAGTTGCCGATGCCCGAGCAGTACTCTTGTTTCATCAAGAACTTGCAGATTTCCATGTTGCCACGTCGTGGTGATCGAATGCTATCAACGAATTGCTGGATGGGAACCGGACGATTGAAGTCTTGAGGAAGAATCTTCTGAAGCACTGGATGCACGTTGGCAAAAGGAACGCTCGAGGCCAACAAATCCGGACCGATAGTTTTCATCTTCTCAATGGCCGTCGCCCAGTTGGTCACAGTGAAGTTACCGTGACTGATCATGTCGTCGTACCAGATTTGGGTGTCGGATACTGCGAGTTGGCCTTTACCAGTGAGCTTGCCGAAGAACAAACCGAAACGTTTGTAGTTCTTATTGCTCATGTAGCTTTGAAGACGATCGTGACCGTCCGGCTCGCGTAAATCGAAGTAATACCAATGACCCTCCTCACCCAATCCACTGATGAAAGCCAATCCGTTCTCGAAGAAGAAGAACAACTGCTTTCCCTTACAGATGATGTCCAAACAGGTAGACGGAAATCCGTTAGCGATCTGCGTCCAGATTTGATTCACTTGTTGATACTTGCTAGCGGGGTCGAGTGGACCCATTTCGAGCCAAAGTAAAGATCGTCCGTGCACTCTCGCACGGAGCTTCTCGGTGATGCGTCGAACTTCCGGGCCTTCCGGCATGCTTAATACAATAAGACCTGCCCGGTCCAACATTGCTTCAATGTTGGATCAATTTTAATAAACATTCGACTCCTCGATTAGTCCTCCTATAGGTTGAATCAATGTAGGTACAGAATTCAACCGATCGATCAGGTTCTGACGAGTTTGTTTCTTTTCGGCCAACAACTTCAAGATAGTGTAATAGTCGGCCTGTAATTCGTTAGTGAGTTGATCGGGATCTACATCAGAAATCTTTCGGTAGGCTTGGGTGAGCTCTCCGATCTCTGTGTTGAGTCGAACTAGTCGCTCGCTCACTCCGTCGGTCAACTCTTTGAGCTTCCTCTCGGCTTCTTCGATCCGAGCGTCCCATCGAGTGAGATTGTTGACCAGAATGCTACGATTAGCCTCCTCTATAACGTTCTCTGTTCTATCAGGAGCGGTCAATACTTCTGAGAGAGTGACTACAGGATGAGCTCCCGTATCCGAAATGACTCCTGGGGTCATCTTGTAATTGTCTTCACGTTGAGGGGTGGAAATACAAACTGTGTCATTGCAAACGAAACTGGCACCACAAATGTCGTAATCGAGACATCTGGAGATACCCAAACGAATCTCTTGTGGTACGGTAGTTCTCTCGATCCTTTCCAGTGTGACCGAATTGGTCGGAACGGGACTGGCCGGAACGCTTTCGTCCAGTTCAACTAAGGCTCGATCGCCCAGTCGAGTTCTCACTAGAAAGTAGACAGGACGAGCGCCTTCGTACATGACGTACTGTACCAAGTATCCGTTCTTCATGAGACGTTCTACCAGAGCATTGTAGCTGGGTCGCACCTCCGCAGGGACTGGTCGCACCTCCGCAGGGACTGGTCGCACCTCCAGAGCTGAATTCGCCTGAGACATTTGAGTGAGCGGCCCTTGAGACACAGTGACAATGAATTCTGAGTCGACTGCTGGCTTGAGACTTCCTGGTGTATTGTTAATTATCGGAAGGACTACAGGTGAGGTGGTCACTCCTTCCAACAGTGGCTGACCTACAGGGGTCAAAGATGGGGTCATTCCTTCCAAAGGTGGTGTCATTGATGGATTGACCCGACTCCTGGGTAACTCCCCTGGGCGTCTAATTTGTGGCATTTGGAAAGTAGCTTCAGCTTGAGCAGTCTTGGCCGGTCGGTTGACCGACATAGGCAAAGTCAACTTCTGTGCGCTCATAGTTTGGAAGGAAGAAAAAAAAATCGTCTCCAGAAAATGTCAGGTACAATCGATAACACTCCAAACAACGTTCCGCCCACCAATAATGACCTCAATGTGCTCAATACAATTTTTGGTAGGAACAACTGTACTAATGACACCGTCACCAAGGTTATCTGGTGGGGTGGATTCGCGGTGATCGCCACGGCCCTGTATCTGATTTTGACTTCGGCCACTGTAGGAACTTACATCAAAGGAGCAGTGGGGAACGCTTCAGCCATTTGGGTGTCCGCTCTGATCTTCTTCATTCTAATATTGGGATTGGACTGGCTCGCCACGCAATGGCGATTGTCTCATCCACTCTGTTAATCGTCCTTCTTCCGAAAGACGATCCTCACTCTTCCTCATCGTCCTCATTATCGTCCTCACCCTCATCTTCACTGCTGCTACTAGCAGGAACGA
>ERZ869936.80-NODE-80-length-129176-cov-6.056552_pt1 | contig 129176 bp, 118 predicted proteins | sample MGYA00520876_ERZ869936 | MGnify/ENA primary metagenome ERZ869936 (study PRJEB32218, sample SAMN09650985) | biofilter metagenome | isolation source: enrty point of leading RO module | place: Saudi Arabia: Thuwal, RO plant located on Red Sea | collected 2016-02-17 ...
TCTCACGGCATAGAAATAACTAAGTTAAAAAAAAACACAGGGCAGGCGTGAAATACACCTGCCCCGGATATTATTGCGGCAAAGGGCTTACAACTGTGCGTCGAGCTTGCCGGCAAGTACGTTTTTTGGAACCGCACCTACCTGCTTGTCAACTACTTCGCCGTTTTTGAAAAATAACAAAGTTGGAATATTGCGGATGCCGAACTTAGCGGAAATGTTTGGATTGTGGTCAACATTTACCTTTCCGATCACGGCCTTACCATCGTATTCTTTGGATAATTCCTCTACCACCGGACCTACCATGCGGCAGGGGCCACACCATTCAGCCCAAAAATCTACCAATACCGGTTTGTCGGATTTGATGACGAGTTCATCAAAATTGCTGTCATTTATTTCAAGTGCCATTTTTTGATTTTTTTATTGTTTACTAATTTAAAATCTCTACAAATATAGGAAACTCAAATATCCTGCCATAGGGTCCGCTTGCCATTTTGGCTTCTTTTCATGCTTTCAGGTTAAAATCTATGCCTGAAAGTCCTCTCAAAGCGGAAAGAAGGTCATCATCCGGATAAATACGATACTTCCGCGAAGGAAAATCCACCGACAGGTTTTCCAGGGTGTCATTCAAAATAAGGCGTACCTGGCAGGTTCCTTTCTTGTACTTTTTCTTATTGGCATTGAACAAATCCTCAAGCTGACCCACCACTTCATCGGTCAGTTTTTCAGTGTCGCATTTTACAATCAGGTGTTTACCCAATTTTTCCCTTACCTCCTGAAGCAACTGCATGGAGTGGATTTTCAATTCCCATTGATCGGGATTGTTAAATCTGTTTTGCACTTTTCCCCTCACATGAAGGAATATTTCCGGTTCCAAAAGCACCTTAAAATTCATATAATCCTGACCGAAAAGGGCAAATTCCATACTTTCTTCATAGTCTTCCAGAATAAAAGTGCCAAAGGGTTTGCCCTGTTTGGTTACCCTATGATTGGCCTGGGTTACCATGCCGGCAAATACCATTTCCCTGCCTTTTAAACGGGGCAGATCTTTGAGATCTGAGATTTTATGAGGGCAAAAGGATTCCAGTTCAATCTTGAAATTATCGAGAGGATGGCCGGAAATGTAAAACCCGATAACATCTTTTTCTTTTTTCAACTTTACCAGGTTTGACCAGGGTTCTGTATCCGGGAAAACGGGTTTGGGAATGTCCGCATCTTCCACCTCTCCGAACAATGATTCCTGAGAGGAACGGGCCAGCTCCTGATTTATGGAACCGAATTTCATCAGCTTTTCAAGAAAGATAGATCCGTCGGCTTCTTCCCTGAAAAGCTGAGATCGGTAAAAGGTTCCCAGCGAATCTAAAGCTCCTCCCATGGCCAGCGACTCCATGGTTTTTTTATTGGTGGTGCGCAGGTTAATGCGACGGACAAAATCATAAATGTCAAGGAAGGGGCCGTTTTGCAATCGCTCGGAAATAATTCCTTCCACGGCCGATTCTCCAACGCCTTTTATGGCACCTAATCCGAAACGGATTTCTCCTTTTTTATTTACCGAGAAAGTTTTTGCGCTTTCATTTACATCAGGTCCCAATACAGGAATGCCCATGCGACGGCATTCGTCGATGAAAAAGGTAATTTTTTCAATGTTTCCAAGGTGATGGGTAAGAACCGCGGCCATAAATTCGGCCGGGTAATGGGCTTTCAGATAGGCGGTTTGAAAGGCTACAAAGGCATAGCAGGTACTGTGTGATTTATTGAAGGCATAAGAAGCAAATGCTTCCCAGTCGGTCCATATTTTTTCCAGCTTCTCCGGTGGATGTCCATTGCTTTTTCCTCCCTCAAGGAATTTGTTTTTCATTTTATCCAGCACATCCTTCTGCTTTTTTCCCATGGCTTTTCGCAGGGTGTCGGCATCGCCTTTGGTAAAGTTGGCCAGCTTTTGACTCAACACCATCACCTGTTCCTGGTATACGGTTATCCCATAGGTTTCCTTCAGGTATTCTTCCATTTCAGGCAGGTCGTAAACAACCTTCTCCTGCCCGTGTTTTCTTTTGATGTAATTCGGGATGTAAGCTATAGGACCCGGCCGGTTAAGGGCATTGAGTGCAATCAGATCTTCAAAAGCCGTGGGCTTCATCTGAATCAGGATCTGGGGCAGGTGAGGAGCCTCGAACTGGAAGATGGCTACGGTTGCTCCTTTCTGAAACAATTCAAAAGTTTTTGCATCGTCCAGGGGAATGGTGTCAATATCGAGGGTTATGCCGCGATTTTCACGGATGTTTTCCAGGGCATCACGGATTATGGAAAGGGTTTTTAATCCAAGCAAATCCATTTTCAATACACCGGCATCCTCAATAACTTTTCCTTCGAACTGGGTAATTAACAGGTTGGTGTCTTTCGAGGTGCAAACGGGAATGATTTCTGTCAGGTCTTTGGGAGCAATGATAATTCCGGCGGCATGAATTCCGGTTCCACGAACAGAACCCTCCAGAATTTCAGCTTCGCGCAATACCTGCCCTGTAATGTTATTTCCTTCTTTTAATTCCCTGATTTTTTTTACCCGCACAATTTCGTCGGGGCCAAGGCCCTCTTTTTCTTCCAATGAATTTTCACCTTTGAGGGGGCTGTTTAAAAGCCGCTTCAATTCAATTCCCTGACGTTCCGGAACCAGCTTGGCCAGTTCGTTGGATTCATTCAGGGGAAGGTCCATTACACGGGCCACATCCTTAATACTCATTTTGGCCGCCATGGTTCCATAAGTAACAATATGGGCCACCTGATTCCTGCCGTATTTGTCAACTACATAATCAATAACTTTCTGCCTTCCTTCATCGTCGAAGTCGGTATCGATATCGGGCATTGACTTCCGGTCGGGATTCAAAAATCGCTCGAAGAGGAGGCCATACTTTATGGGGTCGATATTGGTAATGCCAATGCAAAAGGCCACGGCAGAACCGGCCGCACTTCCTCTTCCGGGTCCGATCACTACGCCCAGGTTTCGTCCGGCTTTAATAAAGTCGGACACAATAAGGAAGTATCCGGCAAAGCCCATGGTTTTGATGGTGAACAGCTCGAAGTTGAGTCGCTCCTCAATCTCCGGTGTGATTTCACCGTAACGCCGACGGGCTCCTTCCCAGGTAAGGTGGCGGAGGAATTCATCCTGGTCGGTAAAATTTTCGGGTATTTTGAAGTGGGGCAGGAGGATGTCTTTTTTCAGACTCAGAGTTTCTACCTTATCAACGATTTCATTGGTGTTGTCCAGGGACTGAGGAATGTCGGAGAATAATTTCTCCATTTCATCCTTGGTTTTAAAATAAAACTGATCGTTGTAAAATGCAAAACGCTTTCCCCTTTGTCCCTCCGGATCGTCGCTGAATTCCTTAATGGTAGGCGTGCTTTGTTTTTCTCCGGTATTTATGCAAAGCAGAATGTCGTGGGCATTGAAATTTTCCTGCTCCACATAATGTGAGTCGTTTGTGGCAATAATTTTAACATTGTATTTTTTCGCAAATCCCGTTAAAATTTCATTTACCTGATCCTGTTCGGGAATTCCATGCCGTTGCAGTTCCACATAATAATCTTCCCCGAAGAGGTTAAGCCACCAGCGGAATTCTTCTTCGGCAACTTCGGCACCTTTCCGGATAATTGTTTTGGGGACAATAGCTCCCAGACAACAGGTGGTGGCAATAAGGCCTTTGTGGTATTGAAGTACCAGTTCCTTATCAATTCTGGGGTATTTCCCGTAAAGTCCTTCAATAAAACCCAGGGAGCAAAGTTTGATCAGGTTTTGGTAGCCTTCCGCATTTTTGGCAAGCAGCAGCTGATGGTATCTTACATCCCGGTCTTCCTTGGTAAATTGCTTTTTGTGCCGGTCTTCAACCAAATAGAATTCGCAACCGAGAATGGGTTTAATCTGATGTTTGGCTGCCTCGGCAACGAATTTAAACGCACCGAACATGTTGCCATGGTCGGTAAGGGCCACGGCAGGCATTCCGTCGGCTTTGGCTTTTTTAAAGAGGGTTCCTATGTCAGCCGCACCGTCGAGTAAAGAATATTGAGTGTGTACGTGTAAATGAGAAAACTGCATGATTTTTACTCCGCATAAAAATACAAAGTATGCGGGGTAAATTTTTTTTCACCCGTAACAAGTTTTAAACAAAAAGCCCCGAGGACTTGTAAACTAATTAATACGGATTGAAAACTACGGTGCTGGTGTCTTTGGCAGGACGCAGAGAAATAACCGGCACACGACTTTCATCAACAATGCGTTGGGCGATGGTTCCAATGAGGAATTCCTTGAAATTGAGTTCCGATTTGGTCATTATCATGATCAGGTCGGCTTCGATTTTTTCGGCGTAATCAACTACGGCCTGAGCAATGTCGTCGGAGGGAAGAGATTTGTTGGCACAGGGAATGCCTTTCGATTTGATATAAGATTTAACCTGATGCGAATAGGCCAGGATTTTATTTTCGTATTCGGAGTCTTTGAGGCTGAAAACGGAAAGAATACGAATGGCAGCGTTGAAATATTTGGCAAACTCAATGGCTTTGTCAACTTTCTGGCGGGTTTCTTTGGTGAGATCCAGGGGAAGCAAAATACTTTCGCGACCGTCGCGGTGGTCTTTGCCCCGAATGGATAAAACGGGATGTTTGGACTCACGAATAAACTTACTGGCAGAATGTCCGATAATATTTTTGGTAGACATTTTAGAGGTGAGTCCTAATACGATAATTACGGGTTCCAACTCATCAGCCACCTTCATGGTTTCGGCAAAAACATTACCACTGGCGTACCTTACTTTTACGGTGAGGCCTGATTCTTTTTCAGCCGTTTGGGCAAGGGCGGTCATTTCCTCCACTTCTTTGGTTTCATCCTTTTCAAAAACATGGAGAATTACTATTTCAGAATTGGTATACCGGGCCAGATTATAGGATTGCTTGAGGGCGATCCGGGTTTGTTCCGTGGAGTCGATGGGAACCAGGATGTAATTTTTCTTTGCCATAAAAGCCGTTTTTCGTTTTAATTCAGGGTTGCAAATTTAAATATTGGGGGCAAAATTACCTATTTTTATCCATAATCCTTTTAAAAACAGATACTTGGAGCATATTTTCCCAAGATTTTTTTGCCAGTTCGGGCTTTTTTGCGATATTCGCAGCCCTAATTAAAAATAAACAATGGCTACAAAACTTAGATTGCAGAGATATGGGAAAAAGGCACATGCCTATTTTCACATTGTCGTAGCGGACGGTCGAGCACCGCGTGATGGAAAGTACATTGAACAAATTGGTTCTTACAATCCCAACACAAACCCGGCCACCATCGAACTCAACTTTGATAAAGCACTTGCCTGGCTGGAAAAGGGAGCCCAACCCTCCGATACCTGCCGTGCGATTCTTTCTTACAAAGGAGTTATTTATAAAAACCACCTTTTAAAAGGGGTTAAAAAAGGCGCTCTTACGGCAGAACAGGCTGAGGCAAAATTTGCCAAATGGCTTGAAGAAAAGGAAAGCAAAATTTCCGGTAAAAAGGATCGTCTCTCCAAAGAGAAGCAGGAAGCTGCCCAAAAGACAAAAGCCTCTGAAACTCAGGCGAAGGAAGCCAAAGCTGCAAAGGTTGCCGAAAAGCTGGCTGCCGAAGCAAAAAAGGCCGAGGAGAAAACGGCTGAGCCCCAGGCCACCGAAACCCCTCAGGTTGAAACTCCGGCGGTTGAAACTCCGCCAGCCGAAGAGAACAACAATACTGAAGCACAATAATCAGCACTACGGAAGGGAAACCTTCCGTTTTTTTTATGCCGGATTTTTTTCGATCGGGAATTTTGCTCAAGCCCCGGGGCTTTTCAGGACATATTGTTTTTTCTCCGGAGTTTTTTAATTACGAAGCCGGCGAACTTCCCGATAAAATTTTCCTGGAGGAATCAAGGGAAGGTGAAATTGAAGTGCTTGAGGCCAGCCCGGATAATAATGGAGATTTCAGCCTTTTGCTCAAAGGATATGAAACCCGCGAAAAGGCATCCCTCCTGAGCGGAAAGACAGTTTTCCTCGAAAGCCGCTTCCTTCCTCCACCACCCAAAGAAGGATTTTACTCTTTTGAAATTTACGGATTCGGGGTTTTTGACCGCAATCTGGGTTTTCTGGGTACGGTAATCCGGGTGCAAAATATGCCTGCCCAGGATTGTGTAGAGCTTGAGTATAAGGGAGTTAAAATTTTGATTCCCCTTACTCGACCCTTGTTTACCGGCATTGACCGGAAGGAAAAGCGGCTCGATTTCGACCTGCCGGAAGGGTACTTTGAGGCTCTCAGGGTTTAAATCCATTTTTCTTTTTCGTTTATTTTTCCTTAATTTTAAAATGCAATCGGGTTTTTATGCCGAGTCAATCTTTTGCATTTAAAAAATTTTTGATTCATCAGGACAAGTGCGCCATGAAAGTGGGAACCGACGCTGTTTTGCTGGGCTCATGGGTTAATGCCGTAAATCCTGAAAATATGTTAGACATAGGTACCGGCACCGGTATCATCAGTCTGATGCTCGGACAAAGGTTTCAGGGAAATATTGACGCCATTGATATTGATGGATCAGCTTATTTGCAGGCTCTTGAAAATATTGAGAATTGCGGCTGGGGAACCCGGATACGGGTGTACCATACCTCCTTTCAGGATTTTTTAAATTCCACCTCTAAAAAGTACGATCTCATTGTTACCAATCCTCCTTACTTTACCCGATGCAGTAAAGCCCGGGGGCAGGAGCGTCACCTGGCAAGACATAATGATTTACTTCCCTTTTGTGAACTTACCTCCGGAGTCGCCTCAATCCTGAAACCCGAAGGCCGGTTTTGTCTTGTTTTACCCTACGACGGACTGGAATGTTTTGTAGCCTTGGCCAAAAAATCAAAATTGTACTTAACCCGTCTTACCCGGGTTAAAACAACAGAGGAAAAATCAAAAACAAAAAGAGTGTTAATGCAATTCGAGAAAAGTCCGACCGGTTTTTCGGAAGACATGCTGATCATCGAAAAAAATCAGCGCCATCAGTACACCGAGGAATACAAAAATCTTACCCGCGAGTTTTATTTAAATTTTTGATGGATTCTGAAAACCTGATTCCATGCTCTTTCAATTCCTTCAAAATGGGTTCGTATAAAACGGGGTAATTGGGAATTCTTACTCCTTTTAATCCGATTTTATTTTGAGCCATTAGTTTTACTCCCATAGCAAGGGGTAAACCAACGGTTTTAGCCATGGCTGTTTCCCTTGAATTTTTCCCAATCACATCCATAGAGCTGAGCATTTCGGATTTTTTGGTTCCCACCGAATAAACAAACCTGTGGCAAAGAACCACACGGTCTTTATCTGATTTTTTCAGTTTCCATTTCTCTTCAAGCAGTTTTTGAAGCAGGTCGGCGGGACTATTCCCCGAAGTAGAAAATGACTGCTTCTGAAAAAGGCCAAGCCATTTCAGTTTTTTCATTTCGGGAGAATCGGCACGGGTGCGTAAATAGCGTGCGGTTCGTTCCTGCAGGCTTCCTTTGCCATCGGGAATTAAGGCATCTATGAGTTCCGGGAAGGAAAAATTCTTTTTGTCCGGAACCTGATAGGAAGGGTCGGTTAATCCGATTTTTACCAGCAAATCCCAGGCTTTGCAAAATCCTTCCGAGCGCAATGTTCCGCGGAGGATGGTTTTAATTTCAGGAATACCATAATGATTCACATAAGTGAGTGAATCGCGGTTTGCATAACCGTCGAAATTTCCCAATCCGGGAATTTTTATTTTCCGGTGCTGTTCAAAAAGGCGTGAGTAAGGAATGAATTTTAGTTTTCCGTTTTCTTTATATCGGGCGGTGCCCTGACCGGCAAGAATTACATTTCTCGGGTTCCAACTGAATTTATATCCCCATGGGTTGTCGGCAGATTCCGGTGCAACCAACCCTCCGCAATAGGAATAAAAGGCTTCAATTTTACCGCCATCCCTGTGAATGTTATCGATTATTTCCTGGGCGCTGAGGTGGTCTATGCCCGGGTCAAGGCCCAGTTCATTCAGAAATAACAATCCGTTTTTGCTTACCTCAGCATCCAGCTTTTCCATTTCGGCTGATACATAACTTGCAGTAGCCAGGTGCTTTTTGTTTTCAAGGCATGCCAGGGCCACTTTATGATGCAATGTTGGGGGCAGGAGGGAAACAACGATCCGGTGGGCTTTTACCAGTGTATTTAAAATTTCCGGATTGGATATGTCGGCATTTTCAAATTTTACCCCCGGATTGGTTTTGGTGAATTCGCGGGCACCCCTGGTGTCGAGGTTGGCCACGGTTAAGTCCCAATTTTCATGAAGGCAGGTTTGGGCCAGATATTGAATGAGGTAGGGCGAGGATCTTCCGGTTCCGAGAATTAAAATTTCCATGGGCTCAAAATTAAAAAGAAAAGCCTCTGCGATGCAGAGGCTTTTCAAAAACCGAATTGAAAAAATTAATGAGAGATGACTACTTTATTGGTGGTGTTCTTACCGTCGTTGATTACACGGATGTAATAAACACCATTAGGAAGTTCGTTGGTAGGAACCTCGAAAAGGTGTTTTCCTGAGGGCAGCGATCCTTTGTGAACGCTGATTACTTCCTGTCCAACCAGGTTAAAAATACCCACTTCTGAAGGTCCGGTTTCGGGAATGTTAATGTTGAGATACATCAAACCATTCGCCGGATTTGGGAACACACCAATAGTAAGTTGCTGAGCTTGCTGAATCAGGCTGGCTCCGGTAAGAATACCGTCGTAGGTGATCTGGGCATTTCCTGCGCTGGTTGTGATATCGGTTAGGTTATCACCTGCCAACAGGGCAAAAGCAACTACAACGCTATCGCCGGGAGCAATAGTGAAGGGACCGGAAGAAACGCAATCCATAACGTCGTTTCCATTACCGGCAACTCCTGCCTGAGCACGGTTGGTTGATAGTACAGTGAATTTTTCACCGGTATCGAAAGCAGGCGTTCCAGCCGTAGGGTCAACACCTCCGCCACCACCGGCAATATTATCTACTGCGTAGTGGACAAAGGGAGCGGTAGTGGTAAGTAGTTTTGTACCGGCATATAAGCCGTTGGTTTGGGTACTGTAAACATAACCCAGCCTGATGGCGGCATTTTGATTGGCTTTGTTTACGGCATAATTCATAACATCCCAGTCAGAAATAATACCCGCATACAGGTTCGAAACTGGTGATGCATTCGTGTTTTTCATTACATATTCCACGATCACATATTTTCGGTTTCCGGCAGTGGTCCATGCCCAGCCTTTATGCCGGGTTTGAATCCCAATAGGTCCGGATGGATTTAGCGCATCGGCAAATACACCCGTTACATCAAAGGCCGAAACCTGGGCGGGTGTTACCTGATAAACGCGCAGGATGGTTGAGTTGTCGTTATCGCCGGTAGCTCCGCCACGGAACATATCAGAAACTTTAGTGCTGGAATTACCAATCATAAAGCTCGACTCATACATCAGGTTTGAATCCAGATATTGGAATCCAAGTCCCTGTTGCTGTCCATCCTGATTGTAACCGATTCTTCCCCGGCTGGTGATGGTGGTTTTGATATCATTAACGGTAATGTTAATGTAATCCACGTTCACGGTAATGGTGAAGAACTGGAGGTAGGTCCATGAACCATCCTGAATGGTCAGAGTAAAATCAATGGGTTGGTTCAAAGGACAGGTAGGCAGAATTCTTACCCGGAACGGATTGGAAGCGCTGTTAACGGAAGCTAATGTGTTGAGTGCTCCAACGGGGAAAGAATTGCTGAGAATAGAAACAAATGACGAACTGGTTGAAAGGGTTGCTGTAGTGGCCGAAGTAACAGGGGCCAGCATACAGGTGTAGTCACCATGAATACGAATGGTATCTCCGATGATGAAGATATTGTCATTATTATCGGTGATAACCCTGTTTAACAATAAAACAGATTTTGCATTTGCGTTATTCAGGGCATTAAACATATCCACCCTTCCGGTTCCAAGCTTGTTTACATAGGAACCATTTTGAGGAATCTGGTAAATGGGATCGGTTGTGGCTTTGAGGCGTTCTCCGATCTGAAGGGCATTATAGGAGGTAAATACCGATTTAATCATTCCACAAACTCCGGCCGCAACGGGGCAGGCCATAGAGGTTCCGCTTTGGGTAGAATACCCTCCGCCACTCCAGGTAGCAAGGATGGAAGAGCCGGGAGCGGAGACGTCAACGGTATAATTCCAGTTTGAGAAGCCGGATTTGATATCATTTACAGAGCCGGTTGAAGCAACAGAAATAACATAATTCAGGGCAGCAGGGAAAAAAGCCTGATCCTGGCTGTTGTTTCCGGCAGCGGCAATAACCAGAGCGTTTTTATTTATTGTAGCGTAGTCAATAATATTTTGTTCAAAAGGGCCACCACCTGTTCCTCCCCAGCTGCAATTGATAACATGACAACCGTGGTCTGCGGCGTAAACAATGCCCTGGTAAGCGGCAACCAGCGAACCGGAAGCATTGGAGATTTTTACGGGCAGAAAGCGACAGTTAAATCCGGATCCGGCGACTCCGATGCTGTTGTTGGTAGAAGCAGAGGAACAACCCGATACGTGAACACCGTGAGCGTTGGCCTGCCAGGTAGGGTCGTTGTCGTTCATGGCAACGTCCCATCCGCGGTAATTATCGAGATACCCATCGCCGTCGTCATCAATACCATTGATGGGGTCGGCAAGATTATACTGAATGTTGTTTTGGAGGTCAGGATGGTTAAGTTCAACACCGGTATCTGTGATACCAATGGTAACCGTAGTGCTTCCCTGGCTGATGTTCCAGCCGTTTACTGCATCAATACGGTTAACACCGAGATGCGACTGAGATCCAAAATTAGGATCGTTGGGCGTAAAATAAATTTTGGGAAGGTAGTAGGGCTGAACATATTCGAAAATTCCAAGAGAAAGTAACCAATTGATTACCATTTCCTCATTGAAATTGCCTTCGTACTTCAGGGCGTAAATAAGACTGATATCGGCCATTTTTAACCCCATGTCGTTTTTCTCCCTTTCAGGAGCTTTGTGACGAGGAAACATCTTTTCCAAAGAAGTAGCACTGATCTGCTGCAGCAGCATGTTCAGGTTAAGATTGTTGTTAATCCCATTTGCCTGGCAATCGTTGCGGTACTGGCTCTTAACTTTTAAAATGATGTTTTTGGCAATGTAATCCTCTGAGGTAACATTTTCCGGCATCTTAAAAAACTTTTGGGTAGGCTTGGGAAGATTCCCGTTGGAAGCCAGCAAAAGGGATACGGAAAAAATACCTGCGGCAAGGAGTGAGGTAATTTTTTTCATGTTGATTGGTTTAGGTTCCTGGTTAATTTTAAATCGAAATACTAAGGTAATATTCTACCCGTAATTTTCAAATATGTTTTTTCAGGCGGTTATTAACCTATTTCGTCGGTTGATGGGAAGGATTTAAGGAAGCGGAACGATTCATGTTCCGGGTCAATTTCGAGGATGTAGTGTTTTAATCCATTGGTTATCAATAGATAAGGAACTTTTAACACAATATTGTATCGTGCAGCCTGGTCCAGAACTTCCTGTCCAAGGCTTACTTCAGGGGCTTTACACTCAACCAGGAGGGCCGGTTTGCCTGAGGTATTATAATATACCACATCGGCCCGCTTTTTTAAGGACTGATACCGAAGTGAAACTTCCACCCCGATGCGACCCTGTGCCAGTCCGCGGTGTTTCCATAAATAATGAACCACATGCTGGCGAACCCACTCTTCAGGGGTCAAAACCACTTTCTTTTTGCGGATTTCATCATAGATGAGGGTTTTTCCGTTTTCATAAAATGTGGAAAAAGTGACTTCCGGAAAGCTCAGTTTTGGAAACATCTGTCACAAGTTTAAGTAATTTTGTAAATCATGGTAGAAGCAGAGAAAATCAAAAAGGAAGTTTCGTCGGGAAAATTTTCGCCGGTGTATTTACTCATGGGTGAAGAACCCTATTATATTGATTACCTGGCCGATTTTTTTGAAAAGGAGGTGCTTGATGAGATGGAACGCGAGTTTAATCTATCGGTGCTTTACGGTAACGATGTTGATTTGGCCACCATTGTTTCGGTAGCCCGGCGTTTTCCCATGATGGGCGAACGCAATGTGGTAATCGTCAGGGAAGCCCAACACATTCGTGCCCTTACCCGAAAATCAGGATCGGAGGAGGAGGAAGCTGATGGGGCTGAGGATGAAAAAACAAGCGGTGCGCTTGCGCCTTTGTTGCAGTACTTGCAACAACCCCTTGCCCAAACCATCCTCGTAGTTTGTTATAAGTATAAAAATCTTGACAAGCGTTCGCAGGTCTTCAAAGCCTTTTCAAAGGCGGGTGTTGTTTTGTCATCTCCGAAAATTTACGATGATAAAGTTCCGGCCTGGATTCATAATTATGCCGGTGAAAAGGGCTATAAAATTGATCCTGCCGCTTCACGCCTCATGGCCGATTACCTGGGTAACGATCTGGGTAAGGTGGTGAATGAGCTCGATAAGCTGATGCTGAATGTTCCGGCCGGAAATATGATCAACCTCGATCATATTCAGAAATTCATCGGGATAAGTAAAGAGTATAATGTTTTCGAACTCACCAATGCCCTGGACCGTAAAGATGTGGTAAAGGCAAACCGTATTGTCAATCACTTTGCCGCAAATCCCCGCGACAATTCTCCCATTATGGTCATCGCGGTTTTGTTCAGTCATTTTAATAAGGTGCTGGCTTATTCTGCCCTCCCGGATAAATCAAGCGCCACGGTAAAGGAGAAGCTGGGTATTAATCCCTACTTTTTAAAAGACTATGAAACGGCCGCAAGGAATTATCCTTTTGCTAAGCTTGTTTTTGTGATGAACCTACTGCGCGAATACGATTTGAAGTCTAAAGGTTTCGACAGCGGTGATATCAGCGGTGGTGAATTGCTGCGGGAATTAATTTTTAAAATTCTGCACTGAGGAATGAATTACTGGCTTGTTAAATCGGAACCCGGAGTTTATTCGATCGATCAATTTGAAAAGGATAAGAAAACCTGTTGGGATGGGATCCGGAATTACGCTGCCCGATTGCATTTGCGGGCCATGAAAAAAGGCGACCTGGTTTTGTTTTACCACAGCAACAAGGATAAAAAAATAGTGGGATTGGGAAAAGTTGCGGGTGAGGCCTATCAGGATCCCACCACCACAGAGGATTGGTCGGCCGTTGATCTTGCCTTTGTAAGTAAACTTCCCAGGCCCCTGGCCCTTTCTGAATTGAAAAAGGATGCCCTTTTAAAAAACATGAAATTTGTGATTATCGGTCGCCTGAGTGTATCACCGGTAAGCAATCCGGAAATGGAAAAAATCTGTGCTTTGTCGGGGTTAAAAATTTAGTTTTTAGGATTGTCCGCTTAAATTATCCATTAACTTTGTGGCGGCAAAAACATCCCCCTTTTAATTTTTTTGCATTATGAAATTTTTATACGGCTGTTTGCTTTTGTTGCTGCCCATATTTGCTCAGGGGCAAAATGCCACCGTCAGGGCTTTTGTTTACGATAAAGGAACCGGAGAGCCCATTCCCAGTGTAAATGCTTTTTTGAAAGGAACCAAATACACGGTTATTTCGGATGTTAACGGGTTCTTCTCACTTTCGGGAGTTCCCCCCGGAACCTATCAGCTTATCATTACATTTATCGGGTACGACACCATTAACCAGCCCATTACCTTAAAGCCCGGGGATCTGGTTACCAAAAAGTTTTTTCTTAAAGAGAGTGCGAAGCTGTTGGGCGATGTGGATATTACCGTAAAACAGGAACAAAAAACGAAGGAAGTTAATATTGCCATTATTCCCGTTACGGTGGAAGACATCAAGCGGGTTCCTTCCGTTGGTGGCGAACCCGATCTGGCTCAGTACCTGCAGATTTTGCCCGGGGTTACTTTTACGGGTGACCAGGGCGGACAGCTGTATATTCGTGGTGGAACCCCGGTTCAAAATAAGGTGCTGCTCGACGGCATGATCGTTTATAACCCCTTTCACTCCATAGGGTTGTTTTCTGTTTTTGATGCCGACATTATTCGTAATGCGGATATTTATACCGGCGGGTTCGGAGCCAAATACGGTGGCCGGATTTCTTCCATTATGGATATTACAACCCGCGACGGAAATAAAAAGCGTGTGGCAGGAAAGTTATCCACCAGCCCCTTTTCCTCCAAAGCACTCATTGAAGGACCCATTAAAAAACAGGATGAGGAAGGCGGCAGTTCCAGTTATTTGCTCACGGTTAAAGGAAGTTATCTGGACCGCAGTTCGAAGTTTTTTTATTCCTACATCGATGAAAACGGATTGCCTTTCAGCTTTCTGGATGCCTACGCTAAAACTTCTTTTAATTCCCCCAGCGGAAGTAAGCTGAATCTTTATGGCTTTAATTTCCGCGACCGTGTAAATTATCAGTTTCAGTCCGACATTTCCTGGAATGCCTTGGGCGGTGGTTCTAATTTTGTCTTGATTCCAAGCTCATCAGCCGTGCTTATCGAAGGCGCTTTTGCCTATTCGAATTATGAAATTTCAATGACGGAAAGCGATTCCCTGCCTCGTTCCAGTGAAATAAACGGATTTAACATGGGACTTGATTTTACCTATTTCTACGGTAACAATGACATTAAGTATGGGGTGGAAGTGTTGGGTTTCACAACCGATTTCAATTTTTATAATGTAGTAAAAAGAAAAATTGAACAGCGTGAGAACACCACCGAACTGGCCGGATATGTTAAAAGCAAAATTATTTCAGGAAACAAAAAGTTTATTCTTGAGCCCAGCATCCGCTTACATTATTATGCTGCCTTGCGGAATTTTTCGCCCGAGCCCAGGCTCGGCATGAAATATAACGCCACTTCCCGCATGCGTTACAAATTTGCCGGTGGTTTCTACAGTCAGAACCTGGTCAGTGCCACCTCCGACCGCGATGTGGTGAATCTCTTCTACGGGTTCCTTTCCGGTTCCGACAACCTTCAATCGAACTTTACCGATGAAAAAGGAAATGTTAAGCCGGTTACCCACAACCTTCAGAAAGCATGGCATGCTATTGCCGGGATGGAATTTGATATTACCAAGAAACTTGATCTTAATCTCGAGTGTTACTGGAAAGAGTTTACCCAGCTTACCAATATCAACCGGAATAAACTGTTCGATGATGACGAGGCGCATGCGAATGTTCCCGATGCCATCAAGAAAGATTTTATTATCGAAACCGGCAGCGCCAAAGGTGTTGACCTTTTGCTGAAATACGAGGATAAGAAATTGTATATATGGGCGGTTTATTCACTGGGCTTTGTTCAACGATGGGACGGCATGAACAAATATATGCCCCACTTCGACCGGAGGCATAACGTAAACCTGGTGGTGGCTTACCAGTTTGGAAAAAACAAAGATTGGGAAGTTGACGGAAGGTGGAATTTCGGTTCCGGTTTTCCATTTACCAAAACAGCCGGGTTTTATGAAAATGTTGTGTTCTCGGGTGGAATCAACACCAACTACACCAATACAAATTACGATCCCAATAATCCCAATTCCAACAGTCAGCTGGGTATCTTGTACGGGAAACTTAATGATGGAAGATTGCCTTATTACCACCGCCTGGATATCACCGTAAAAAAGAAGTGGGAAATAGGGGAGAACAACACGCTTGAAAGTTCGGTGGGAGCCACCAACGTGTACGACCGGGACAATATCTTCTATTTCGACCGGGTGAGGTATAAAAGGGTGAACCAGTTACCCCTGCTGCCCAGCGCAAGTATTTCCTGGACTTTTTAACAGCTAAATTTTTTAGTTTCCTTTTAATCAGGCTTCTTGTAACCCTGATTCACTTATTTCGTATAAGCATGAAATGCTAATGCGTTCTTATGCGTCAACTTAAAATCACGAAGCAGGTTACCAATCGGGAAACCGCTTCCCTGGACAAGTATTTACAGGAAATTGGTAAAATGGAGCTGATTACCGCCGAAGAAGAGGTGGAATTGGCTAAAAGAATTAAACAGGGCGATCAGGCCGCCCTGGAAAAACTGACCAAGGCAAACCTTAGGTTTGTTATTTCTGTGTCCAAACAGTATCAAAATCAAGGACTTAGCCTGCCCGACCTTATCAATGAAGGGAATCTGGGCCTTATAAAAGCTGCCCAGCGTTTCGATGAAACCCGTGGATTTAAATTTATTTCCTATGCCGTTTGGTGGATCCGTCAGAGCATTCTGCAGGCCCTGGCCGAACAGTCGCGCATAGTTCGATTACCTCTCAATAAAATTGGTTCACTGAATAAAATCAATAAAACATTTGCCCGCCTGGAACAGGATTATGAAAGGGAGCCAACCCATGAAGAGATTGCAAAGGCTATGGAGGTTTCTGAAATTGATGTTCGGGAAGGAATGAAAAACAACGGGCGACATGTGTCGATGGATGCCCCAATCACCAGTGGGGACGACAGCACCAGCACCATGTATGAGCTGATGGAGAACCCCGATACCCCAAGTCCGGAAAATCAATTAATTACCGAATCGCTACGCAGGGAAATAGAAAGAGCTTTGAGTACTCTTACCCAGCGGGAGGCAGATGTGGTTCGCCTGTACTTTGGATTGAGCGGAGAACATGCCCTGAGTCTTGAAGAAATAGGAGGGCGGTTCGACCTTACCCGTGAACGGGTGAGGCAAATAAAAGAAAAGGCCGTTCGCCGGCTTAAACATACCTCAAGAAGCAAGTTGCTAAAATCATATTTGGGTTAGATTTGTTTTTAGGTTTAAGGATGGGAGGGCCTGTGGTCCTCCTTTTTTTTTAATTTTGTGCTTCATGCCGGGTATCATCTCTCCTTCTGTTTTATCGGCCGATTTTACCAACCTGGGCCGCGATGTTGAAATGCTGAATCAAAGCCAGGCCGACTGGATTCACTTTGATGTAATGGACGGAGTGTTTGTGCCTAATATTTCCTTTGGATTGACGGTTCTTAAAGCCGTAAAGAAAATTGCCAAAAAACCCCTGGATGTTCACCTGATGATTGCGGCGGCAGATAATTATCTGGAAGCGTTTAAAGAAGCCGGAGCCGATCATATTATAGTGCATGCCGAGGCCTGCACCCACCTCCACCGCACCCTGAATCAAATCCGGGCCCTGGGTTTGAAATCAGGCCTTGCCATAAACCCGCATACCGCTCCTGAAACCATTGCCGGGGTGCTTTCCGAAATTGATATCCTGCTGGTGATGAGTGTGAACCCCGGTTTTGGCGGACAAAAATTTATTCCCTCCACCCTGGATAAATTGCGAAAGATAAACCGCATGAAAAAGGAAGGAAAATTTAATTTCCTGGTAGAGGTTGACGGAGGTGTGGATTTGAATAATGCCGGTGAAATAATTAAAGCAGGTGCCGATGCCCTGGTGGCAGGCAATGCCGTTTTCAGCGCTCCGGATCCGGCCGGCGTAATTGCCCAAATGAAAAACCTTTGAAGAAAAGCGGAATTTTAATTTTCCTTTTCATCGCCGCCCGCCTTTTCGGGCAAATGCCCCAAACATCCTTGTATCTGATTCCCCTCAATCCCATTCACGGAAAATGTGAACCGGGTGGCTTGAAGAAAATTTCCCGTGAAAAAGGATATAATAACCAACCCTCCTTCAGTAAATCGGGTGGAAAAATATATTTTGTAACCTCGGTTAAGGAGGGCGGAACCGATGTGGTGGAGTATGGCTTAAAGAAAAACAGTTGGTTTGTTTTCAAATCGCCCCAAACCAGCGAGTACTCTCCCATGGAAACGGCAGATGGAAAAGGAGTTTCGGTAGTCAGAGTAGAAAAAGATTCAACCCAGCGAATCTGGGTAATTTACCGAAACGGGAAACCTGATTTTTGTCCTGCGCCCTTTGCCGACAGTATTGGGTATTATGCCTTCGCTGGAAAAGATACCCTGCTTGCCTTCATTATTTCCAACCCACCCAACACGGGATGGTTTTCGATTTCCTCCGGAAAAGAAGCCTGGCATAATTCCGGTTTTGGAATTACCGGCAGATCTTTTACATCCCTTCATTCCCTTATTCCCGGAATGGTGTTGCTTACCCGATCACTGAACGATTCAGTAAGGGTATTTGAGGTGAGAAACTTTAAAGGGGAACTCGCCGGTCCGGTTTTTCGTTTTCCCGGAACGGGACAGGATTTTGCCATGAGTAAAGGTGGAGAAATTTTTGTGGGTTATGGTTCAAGAATTCTTAAAGCAAAGCCCGATTTCAGCAGGAACGAATTTATGGGCGTAGATTGGATTGAAATAGGTGATTTTAGTAAACAGGGAATCAAGAACATTTCCCGCCTTGCGATTTCCCCGGATGGAAAAAATCTGGTTTTTGTGGATATTGAAAATTAAATACCTTAGTTTGGCATAGTTTTTAGGTAAAGAGTCAAAAAAAACAAAACATGAAACGAATTTTACTTCCCCTGCTTTTTGCATTGCTTCCCGTTTTTTCTTTTTCCCAAAAGGGAAATCACCTGGTTGTTTTCAACCAGGACGGAAGTCGTTTTTGGTTGATAATTAACGGGATCAAACAAAATAATACCCCCGAAACCCATGTGCGGGTGGTGGATCTGATTCAGCCTTCCTATAAAGTGAAGGTGATTTTTGAAAACAAAGTCCTGGGCATCATTGACCAATCGGTACACCTGATGTGGGAGGGAGAGACCAAAACCGGTTATGAGTTTAATTACCAGATTGTAAAAGGGAAAAAAGGCTATCGTTTGAAAGGACAATCTGCGGCACCGCTTTCGGGTGAAATTTCAGGCTCCGGACAAGGAGTTTATTACTATACCACCGGAGAGCCCATGCCCTATGGAGCCGGAAGTTCAGGTTCTTCAACAGGAACAGGAAACACCCAGGTTCAAACCAATACCCAGGTTTCGGGTGGAAGCAATTCCAATACGGTTCAGACCGGAACCTATGGAAGCGGAACATCAACCACTACTACAACAACCACTTCCACCACCACTACTACCAATACCGGAACCGGAGGAGGCGAACAGATTAATGTAAACATGAACATGGGAGGAACAGGGGTGAATATGAATGTTAATGTTACCGAGAACGGAATGAATACCAATGTGGGAGTTATTGAAAATTCAGGTTCCACCACTACAACTACAACGACTACAACGGTTAACTCCGGAACCACTTCAGGATCCAACAACACACCCCCAAGCCCGGGGTCTTCCACCGGAACCTCATCGGGAAATTCCTACAACGGACCTTACGGCTGTGCTGCTCCTATGTCGGGCTCTGATTTTGAGGCCGCCAAAAAACTGGTTGCTGCGAAAGGATTTGACGAAACCCGGTTTAGCGTGGCTAAACAGGTTGCCGGTTCAAACTGTCTGACTTCAGTTCAGGTAAAAGAGCTTATGCAATTGATGAGCTTCGAGCAAACCCGACTTGATTTTGCCAAATTTGCCTACGGGAAAACCTATGATCCCGGGAATTATTTCCGGGTAAATGAAGCTTTTCAGTTTGAGGGCAGCGTGGAAGAGCTGAACAAATTCATCAGCGGGAAATAATTATTTTTCCAGGTAATCTTTAAATAGTTTTTGGAGGAAGGCTTTTCCATTCTCTACCTGAGTTGGAAAACCATGGTCTTCTTCTCCTTTGGTAAAATGAAAGCCCTGTTTGTCGGGACCCCAGACATAATATCCTTTTGGCCAAATCCATCCGAAGCCATCCGTATTTTCAAAATAGGCAAATGGGTTTCGGCCGGGGTTGAGAAGACTGTTGCCCCAGGTAAAAGGATTTTCGTCCAGGTTCAAAATATGAAGCAGTGTGGGAGCCAGGTCGGTCTGGGAACCTAATCCTGAATCTTTTAATCCTTTTTTACCTGGATGCAAAGCAGGTCCCCAAAATAAAAGAGGAATGCGCCGGTAGCCGGGATGATTTCTTTCCATGCCGCCCGGAATTTTATGGCTGTGGTCGGCAATAAATACAAAGAGGGATTTTTCGAACCAGGTTTCACGGGAAGCCGAAGCCAGAAATTGTCCGAGGCAAAAGTCGGAATAATGAACTGCGTTGGCATAGGCATCTTCATCGCTCCCGAAGTTAAATTTGTTTTTGGGTCCCGGGTGGTCGTAAGGGCTGTGAGAGCTTCCGGTAAAAACCACCGAGAAGAAAGGTGGATTTAATTCTCCTGTTTTCGCAGAGAAAAATTCAAGCAGGTCGGCATCGTGAACGCCTAATTTTCCATGTTTGAATGAGCCAGGAAAATCACTGCCCTCATAAATACGGTCGAAGCCGGCCCCCAGAATAAAGGACTTGATGTTTCCATAACTTAATTGTCCGCCAAACATAAACTGCGATTGGTACCCTTCACCCGAAAGGACTTTTGCCAGTGATGGAATTTTTTTGGTTTTGTCGGGCTGCGAGGTAATAGAAACCAGGGGCTGGGAAGGATATGCGGCGAGAATGGATGTTATTCCCTGGTCGCTGAGATTTCCGCTGGCAAAGACACTGTCGAAATAATAACCTGATTTCAGCAAGCGGTTAAAAACGGGCGTGAGATTTGAAAAAGCATCTTTGCCTTCAATTAAATCTGCCGACCAGCCTTCGAGGATAACAAGGACGATATTGGGTTTGTTTGCTTTTAAAAAATGGACCGGAGGCGGTGGGGGAGAAGCCAGCAAGGAGTCGACCAATGCATCGGCCCTTTCGTCGTTCATAAAAACAAAAGGGTTTTTGCTTCCTGCTTTTTTATTTTCGGAAATGGAATGGATGAAGTTCCAGGCCGTATTGGCAGATGCCAGGTTAAGTACCTGATGGCGGGAATAAAAAGCATCGGAAACCTGGACAGGGATGGGACTAAATCCGCCGCGGATGCCTGTAAAAATCAGGGCAGCGGAGACGAGAGAAAGGAGAATGGCTCTTGTTGGTTTTTCCCTGTTTTGGGCAAAGCCCATACGATTCAGGATATACTTACGGCAAAGCCAGGTTCCCACCATTATTGAGATAAGTGCGGAAACAAGAAAGCCGGTGCGGGCCGAACGGAAAACTTCAGATGGGTCGTTGAGAAATGCAAAAGCGCGGGCATTCAACTTGGTTCCCCACTCTCGGTAAATTTCAATCTCGGCAAGGGCCATAAGGGCATAAATAAAAAAGAAAAGGGTAGTGATGTTTCGAAGGATGAGCGGAACCTTTGCCGTCAAAACAAATTGTCCTGCGGTTCGCACCAAAAAGGAAAGGCCTAAAAAATAGGAGGCCATGGAAATATCCAGCTTAAGGGCTGATGGGAGTATGCCAAGGAATTCCCCCGGCCCGGCCTGCTGTGCATCGGCACCGTGAAAAAGCAGGAAAACGACTCTGAAAAAGACAAAAACAAGCAGCCAGAAAACCAGCTCGGGAAGGAGGGAGAAAGGTAAACGGCGCATCATCGGGGGCAAAGGTACGAAGGGCATTGAGATACCCGAAATTCAAGCCGGATGAAGGAATTGTGCTACCTTTGCAGGGCTATGAAAATCAGCGCCAGTCTGTATTCCAGCAAGCAAAAAAACCTTCCGGAACTGGTCAGGGAACTGGATGGGGTATATGTGGATTATTTTCACATCGATTGCAACGACGACCCCGGTGTTTTTGAAGACATAAAAACCATCCGGGGTTTCAGTAAGACCCCCATCGATCTGCATATTATTTCCGATAATCCCTCCCGTTTTGATGATGCCATAAAAAGCCGGGAAATTGAACTTGTAACTTACCAGTTGGAAAATCTGCCCTCGGGATTTCAATTGCCTGCTGCCGGAAATACCCGTTGGGGTCTGGCCATGGTAAATGATACTCCTGTTGACCGGTTTTCAGCGTATCGCAAGGATTTTGACTTTGTATTGTTTATGACCACCACCCCTGGGAAAAGCGGAGGTGAATTCAATAAGGAAACCTTCCGAAAAATTCGTAAATTCAGGAATATGTTCCCGGAAAAGCGGATTCATGTGGATGGAGGAGTAAATGCCGATGTTTCCTTTGTGTTACGTAATATGGGGGTTTCGGCTGTGGTGAGTGGTTCCTACCTGGTAAATGCAGAAGGCATTGGCGGGGCCTTGCACAATTTAAGAAATCAGTATTATGTGCCTTCCGGAATTCAGGTGAAAGATTTTATGATGGATGTTTCGGAAGTTCCCGAGGTGGATGAAGGGGCAGGTTTAATGGATATTCTGAAATCCATCGACGATTTCAAACTGGGTTATACGCATGTGGTAAATGGTAATGGAGAGTTGAAGGGAATCATTTCCAATGCCGATATACGAAAGGGAATTTTGAAAAGCGGAGGAAGTCCGGAAAAGCTGGGTGTTAAGGATCTGCTCAATCCTAATCCCGTGAAAGTGGTTGAGGATGCCAGCATTCCCGAAATGCTGCGGTTGGTAAGGAACACACAGTTTAATGTTCTTTATCTTCCGGTAGTGGATAAAAATAACCGGCTTACGGGGGCCGTTTCATTTACGAACTTAATTAAAGGAGAATAAAATGATAATTCGATTAAAACCTGAAGTGGATGCCGCTAAGGCCGAAGCGATGGGCGTGGAGTTGAAATCGCATGTGATTCGTGAGAACGGCTCTTATGTGCTCATTACACCCAGTGCCTTGAAAAGTGTAGCGGAGAAATACCAGCCTTTGGTAAAAGAACAACTTGTTTTTAATGATGATATTCAGCTGGCCAGTAAAAAATTTACCGGGGGTGTTCGTGAGATTGCACTTTCCGACAGCCTGAAGCTGGGTGGGAATACCAATAATACTTTGGTAATAACCGGTCCCTGCTCGGTAGAATCCGAAACCCAGATTGAAGCGGCAGCAAAACTATGTGTTGAGCTTGGCGTTAAAGTGTTGCGGGCCGGTGCCTTCAAACCCCGTACTTCCCCCTATACTTTTCAGGGTTTGGGTTTGGAGGGATTGAAGCTCCTGGGTAAGATGCGGGAAAAATACGGTTTGAAAGTTATTACCGAGGTGCGGGACAGCACACATTTTGATTTGGTTAAAGAGCATGCCGATATAATTCAGGTGGGAGCCAAAGCCATGTATGATCATGGAATTTTAAAAGGATGTGCAAAAAGCGGAAAACCCGTATTGCTGAAACGGGGCTTTGGAAGTACGCTTCAGGAATTTGTTCAGGCGGCAGAGTTTATTTTGTCGGGTGGGAACCCGAATGTGATGTTGTGCGAACGCGGCATTCGTACTTTCGAAACAAAAACACGCTTCACCCTCGACCTATGCGGAGTAGCTTATTTAAAGGAACATGTTAACCTTCCCGTTGTACTCGATCCCAGCCATGCCATCGGTTATGCTTATGGCGTAGCTGACCTGAGTCGCGCCTGCGTAGCCATGGGAATAGACGGGTTGTTGATTGAAACGCATCCCGATCCTTCCGTGGCAAAATCAGATGCGAGTCAGCAATTAAATTTTGAACAGTTTACGTCCTTGTATAAATCATGTGCCTCGATTGGCTCATAGATAGGGAGTAATATTATCTGATGGAATATTTTAAAAAAAATCTGGGTTATCTGCTTGAGACCGGAAAGCTTCAGGTAAAAGAACTGGCTGCAGCAACCGGATTACCTTCGAATAACATTCGTACCGGTGATATTCGTTTTATTGAGAACTGGATTATTATCAGCAGGGTATCGGGAATACCCATGGACCTGTTGTGTTTTACCGATATAGAAAAGCGGGAAAAGATGGCTTCCAAAAAAATCCGCTTTCTGGCTCTTGATGTAGATGGTACCCTTACCGACGGTGGAATGTATTATACCGAGGGTGGGGATGAGTTTAAAAAATTCTCCACGCTCGACGGCATGGGCATTAAAGCCGCCCGAAGCAGGGGCATCAGGATTGGGTTTGTGAGTAATGGAAAAAACGAAAACCTGATACGGCGGAGAGCGGAATTGCTGGGGGTTGAAAAGGTTTTTGTGGGAACCGAGGATAAGTTACCCATACTTGAAAACTGGCTGATGGAAATGGGGATACCCTGGGAGTCCTGTGCCTATATGGGCGATGATATTAATGATTTAAAAATATTTGAAAAAGCGGGTGCTACCGCTTGTCCATCCAATGCCGTGAATGAAGTTAAAAAAAACGTACACATCGTAATTCCAACTCCCGGTGGTGAAGGTTGTGTGCGGGAGTTTCTTGACCGATATATATTATGAAAGGCTCACGAACCGTTTGGCATTCCCTGATATGGGGTGGAATTTTTGCCGGACTTTCGGTGCTCGGCGGTGCTATCGGTTCCCACCTTTTAAAAGAGAAGATTTCGACCCAGGCTCTGGAGCAGTTTCAAACGGGAAACCAGTATCTGCAAATGCATGCTTTCGCTCTTTTGATTACCGGGCTGGGAGCATATTTATTTCCGGCCGGAATGTGGCGCAGGTGTTTTATATTCTTTCTGGCAGGAATTCTTCTTTTTTGCGGCTCATTGTTTTTGATTTCACTTAAAAATTTGATTGGATTTTCCATTCCGGGTATTCACTTTGTTACCCCTATGGGTGGTCTTGCTTTTATTGCGGGATGGGTTTGTTTCGTTGTTTCCATTTTTAAAATACGGCTTTCGTGAAAACTATTGACGATTATAAAAAGCACCTGGCCCGCGTGGCAGATATCAACAGCGCTTCGGGTATTTTATCCTGGGATCAGGAAATTTATATGCCTCCCGGAGGCGGACAATTCCGGGCTCGGGCATTGTCTACTTTGGCCGGCCTTTCTCACGAAATGTTTACCGACCAGAAATTCGGTGATTTGCTTGAAAGATTATCGGACGATGCCTCGGTGAACGGTGTAATGAAAAAAAACATTGAGAAGTCGCTCCGGGATTACCGCCGCTGGAAAAAGTATCCCACTTCTTTTGTTGAGGAAATGAGTCGCTGCGTGAGTGAAGCCTTCCAGGCCTGGCAAAAAGCAAAAAGCGAAAATGATTTTCAGATTTTTAAAAGCCCCCTGGCAAATCTTATCAAACTGAAACGGGAAGAGAGTGATTTGTTGGGATATAAAGAACATCCCTACGATGCGCATCTGGACTTGTATGAACCCGACATGAAATTGTCGGTGCTGAAGGGAGTATTTGAGGGAGTTCGGAAAGAGCTGGTAGATTTTGTAAAAATCATAAAGGAAAAACCTCAGGTGGAGGATGGCTTTATGCGTCGGCATTATCCCAAGGATAAGCAATGGGCTTTCGGACTTGAGGTTCTAAAGCAAATGGGCTACGACTTTAATTGCGGACGACAGGATATTTCTTCGCATCCCTTCTCACTTTCACTGAATCCGCATGATGTTCGGGTAACCACCCGCGTGGATGAAGAAGATCTGAACAATATGATCTGGAGTTGTATTCACGAAGGGGGGCATGCCTTGTATGAGCAGGGCCTGAATCCGGAAAATTTCGGCTTGCCCGCCGGTGAAGCAGCCTCTCTAGGCATCCACGAATCGCAATCGCGGCTTTGGGAAAATCAGGTTGGAAGGGGAAAATCTTTCTGGAAATATTTCTACCCCAAGCTACAGTCTGTGTTTTCTGAAAATCTGGGCGACCATAACCTGGATGCATTTTATAAAGCCATGAACAAGGTGGAACCAAACTTCATCAGAACTGAAGCCGATGAGTTGACTTATCATTTTCATATCATGATCCGGACCGAGGTGGAGGAGGCAATAATTTCAGGGGATTTGGCGGTTGATGATATTCCTGACTATTGGAATAGTAAATACGATGCTTATCTGGGTATAAAAGTTCCCGATAACCGGAAAGGGGTGCTGCAGGATATTCATTGGAGTCATGGCAGCTTTGGCTATTTTCCGACCTACTCATTGGGTTCATTTTATGCGGCTCAATTTTATTTTAAAGCCGCCGCTGACCTGCCCAATATGGAGAGTGATTTTTCCCGGGGCGATTTCAGTGCCCTGCTTCAATGGCTGAGAAAAAATGTGCATTCCGTGGGTCGTACCGAAACCTCAGAGGAAATTTGCCATAGGGTTACCGGAGAGGGTTTGAACTTTTCCTGGTTCATGAAATATGCAAGGGGTAAATATTCGGAAATTTACGGTTTGTAAATGTTTGGTTGCCAGTCCCTTGGCATGATGGCAAACTTTTTGAATTAAATGCTTAAAATTGACCTTATGAAAAAGCTGATTCTCAATCCATGCACACTGCTCCTGATGGGAGTTGGTATGTTAGTGCTTCCTTCCTGTAAACAGAAAACAGAAGAAAATTTAAAGCAAACCACTGTTAACACCGCACCTCCGCCGCCTGTTGTTCCCATGGATTCGGAGAATGCTGCGAATGAGCCGATTTCCTACCGTCTGGTTGTGTCATTTATCAGTGTGGGATCCGGGATCGATGGGAATGCCCTTGAGAAATTCCGCAGTTTTATGGGTTCCTACCCCAAGAAGGTGAGTTTTGAGGAAACCCCCTGGGGCAGGGAAGGAGAAGTAGACTATTGCATTATGCTTAAAGGCTGGTCTGCCGCTGACCAGTCTGATTTTGTAAGTAAGGCCAAAGCCTCTGTTTCGGGTTCCGACCTGGTTCAGTTTGAAGAATACAAACCCTGCCGGCACAAGTAATTTTCCAAAATTTTCAACTTTGTTTTTGATTGTATGTGTCTGTAAATCAGATTTATACAAATTATTAACAGGAGAAAAAATTGTCCCTTAAAATTGGCTAAATTCGCGGTAAATTTTTAATATAATTTACCCATGAAGGAATACGGGATTAGAGCCAGGAACGCGTCCATTGCCAACATTGGGTTGGATAATATAGCCACGGCATACTGGAATTTGAACCCCAGCGAGTTGGTCGAGGAAACCTTGTTGCTTGGGCAGGGTGTTTTAACCGATAACGGAGCTCTGGCCGTTGATACCGGTGAGTTTACCGGTCGTTCCCCAAAAGACAAATACCTTGTTCGCGACAACATCACCAAAGATGTGGTATGGTGGGGCGATGTGAATTTCCCTTTTGAGTCTGAAAAATTTGATGCTTTATACAACCGGGTTTGTGCCTACCTGAGCGGAAAAGATGTGTATGTGCGCGACAGTTTTGCCTGTGCCGACCCTAAATATAAATTATCAGTAAGGGTTATTACCGAATATCCATGGTCGAATCTGTTTGCCTACAATTTGTTTTTGCGCCCCACACGGGATGAAATTCTTTCCTTTCTTCCGGATTGGCATATTGTATGTGCCCCTGGTTTTAAAGCAAGGCCCGAGATTGACGGAACCCGGCAGCATAATTTCACCATCATGAATTTTTCCCGGAAAATAATTTTAATCGGGGGTTCAGGATATACCGGTGAAATAAAAAAGAGCGTTTTTACTTTGTTGAATTTCATTCTGCCCCACGAGCAGAAAGTACTTTCTATGCATTGTTCCGCCAATGTGGGATCGAATAAGGACACCGCTGTATTTTTTGGCTTGTCCGGCACAGGAAAAACCACCCTTTCCGCCGATCCCAAACGAAATCTGATTGGCGACGACGAACATGGATGGTCGGATAATGCGGTTTTTAATTTTGAAGGTGGTTGTTATGCCAAATGTGTTGACCTGAGCCGCGACAAAGAACCTCAGATATGGGATGCCATTAAGTTCGGTGCCCTGGTGGAAAATGTAGAATTTTTTGAGGGCACCTCAACGGTTGATTACGCCAATATTTCAAAAACAGAGAACACCCGAGTGGCATATCCCCTGCACCATATTCAAAATGCCGTTCAGCCTTCCGTGGGTCCAACTCCGAAAAATATTTTCTTTTTAACCTGTGATGCTTTTGGCGTTCTTCCTCCCATTTCCCGATTGAGTCCTGCGCAGGCTATGTATCATTTCATCAGCGGTTATACTGCCAAGGTGGCGGGTACTGAAATGGGTGTTACCGAACCCACCTTAACTTTTTCTGCCTGTTTCGGAAAAGCCTTTTTGCCTCTTCATCCGGGAGTTTACGCCCGTCTGCTTGGTGATAAACTGAAAAAGGAAAAGGTGAATGTGTGGCTGGTAAATACCGGCTGGACCGGCGGTTCTTACGGCGAAGGTGCCCGCATTAAACTTTCTTATACCCGTGCCCTCATTACGGCTGCCATGGAAGGCAAACTGGATGATGTAAAATACAATAAGCTTCCCGTTTTCAACCTGGATTATCCAACTACCTGTCCGGGTGTACCTGATGAAATCCTTAATCCCCGCGACACCTGGAAGAGTAAAGATGATTACGATGCCAAGGCCATTTCACTGGCTACTTCCTTTGTAAAGAATTTTGAGAGTTTTGCAGAGGGGGTTGACAAAGAAATACTTCAGGCAGCACCTGCCGTAACTGAAAAGGTAGGTTAGAACCCATGAATTATTTTTTTCTTCCCGGCGCCCGGCTTGGTACCTGTGTGCTCGGAGAAGAAGAGCACCACCACGCCACCCGTGTTTTGCGTCTTAAAACCGGCGACCCGATTTTTGTTTTGGATGGGGCAGGTCATCTTTTTACCGGTAACCTGGAATCGGTGGGTAAAAAAGAAAGCAGCGTGCATCTTATTTCGGTGGAATTTACGGAACCTGATTCGCATCGGTTTCATTTAGCCATTTCGCCCACAAAGACTTCGGAGCGCATGGAGTGGATGGTTGAAAAAGCGGTGGAGTTGGGACTTGATGAACTGAGTTTTGTTTTTTGCACACGAACCGAGAGGAGCCGGATAAATGAAGAGCGGATTAAAAAGATAATGGTGAGTGCCATGAAGCAATCGGGCCGGCAATACCTGCCCCTTTTGAACCCTCCCTGCAGTTTTGAGGATTTTTTAAAGACAGGGGTTTCCGGTCAGAAGTATATTGCCCGGCCGGGGGGAGAAGATTTCAGGGGGCTTAAAACGGTTCAGGACAGGGTAGTTCTGTTGGTGGGTCCCGAAGGCGATTTTACTCCTGAAGAAGCCATTACGGCCCTTGAAAACGGATTTAAACCTTTGGATTTGGGTAAAAACCGCCTTCGCACCGAGACGGCCGGCTTGGCCGGGGTTTGCCTTTTTAAGCTTGGGGGTGTAAAATTGATTTAGTTTTTATATTTTGTGGGAACCATGGGAAAAATTGTCTGCGTAGTTTTTTTATTTTTTCAGTCCATCGCGGGATTTTCCCAAACCTGGCAGATCGGGCGATTGAAATATAACGGGGGAGGTGATTGGTATGTGAGTCCCACCGCTTTGCCCAATCTGATAGACTTTTGCAACAAAAATCTGGGTACCAATATGGCTCCCGAGGAGAATGTGGTAGAAGTGGGGAGTAAGGATATATTCAATCATCCCATGTTATTTTTATCGGGGCATGGGAATGTGATTTTTAATAATCAGGAGGCGGAGAATTTACGGCGTTATCTTATGGGAGGTGGATTTTTGCTCATCAACGATTCCTACGGGATGGATAAGTTTATTCGTCCGCAGATGAAGAAGGTGTTTCCCGAATTGGAATTTGTAGAGATTCCATTTTCTCATGGTATCTACAATCAGAAATTCAAGTTTCCTGCAGGATTACCGAAAATACATGAGCATGATGGAAAGCCACCGGTGGGTTACGGCTTGATTTACCAGGGTCGTCTGGTTTGTTTTTATGCTTATGAGTCAGACATTGGTGATGGCTGGGAGGATCCTGAGGTTCATAAAGATCCGCCCGAGAAGCGGTTGGCTGCTTTAAAGATGGGAGCCAATATAATATCCTACATTACACTGTTAGAAAACAAACCCCGGTAATGGGAAAGGCCAGGAACCCCTGGAGGGTTAAATCGTCGAAAGTAGTTTATGACAATCCCTGGATTCGTGTAAAGGAGCATAAGGTGATTCATCCCTCGGGCGAGGGGGGGATTTACGGGGTGGTTCATTTTAAGAATATAGCCATAGGAGTTTTGCCTATTGATGAGGATGAAAATGTGTGGATGGTAGGTCAATACCGTTTTCCGCTTGGGCGTTACAGTTGGGAGATACCTGAGGGTGGTGGGAACCGTAAAAAATCAGTTTTGGAATCAGCGAAGCGGGAGTTAAAGGAAGAGACCGGTTTAAGTGCCGGGCGGTGGGAGAAGTTAGTTGAGATGGATTTGAGCAACAGCGCCACGGATGAGGTGGCGGTAGTTTTTTTGGCCCGAAAATTAGTAAGGGGAAACTCCAGTCCGGAGGGTTCCGAGAAGTTGCGCATAAAGAAAGTGCCGTTTAAAAAATTACTGAAAGAAGTTTTGGATGGTAAGGTCAGAGATTCTCTTACGGTTGCGGCGGTATTGGCTTACGCGGTAAGGTATGGGGGAAGAGAGGATTAGGTTTAAAAAGAAAGCCCCTCCAAAAGAGGGGCTTTCTTTTTAACCTGAACAAAAAAAACTATTTTTTCTCAAGATCGGCAACACGCTTCATTAATTCTTCAATCTGCTTTTGCTGCTGCTCAATCTGAGTTTGCTGGGCTTTAATTCCTTCAAGCAATAAGGGAACCATGTTGGTGTAAGACATCGTCTTAAACATATAGGTTTTGTTTTCTGCCTGGGGAGAACCATCAAGGGGCTTATTGGAGTTTCCATAAACCACTGATTCTCTTACCATGTTTGGGAATACTGTTTCAACTTCCTGGGCAATAAAACCCAACTGCTTGCCATGAGGAAGGTTAATATCGGAAAATTGATTGCTCTTGAAATCATAAGTAACGCCCCGCAGCTTTTTGATTAAAGCAATCGGATTTTCAATGGTTTGAATGTTCTCCTTTAACCTTTGGTCAGAAACGTTTTGCCATGCTGTTACACCACCTGCCCAATTGTTGGAATATAATCCCCAACCTGTGGTAGTAATCAGGGTATTCTGATTTCCGGCAAAAACACCCGTTTGGGCAGGTCCGTTTGCAGTACCGTTTACTCCTTGCCCTCCGCTTCCTGCGGCAGTAATAGACAAGCCCATCACGGCCGATGCAACCAAAGCGTTAGTGTTGTAACTTGTAATTCCCATCAAAACCCTTGAACCGTTGGCAGTGCTTGTATTATAAACTTGTTTTACGGCATCGGTAGTGCCAACATTTTCCCATAGAGATTCCCACACACCAGCAGTTCCGGTTCTTCTGAAATGCCAGTAGTTCCCCGGGGTGGCAGTGTAAACTCCAATGTTGGTTCCATTATCGAAAATATTGGAATTACACATGGAGGTTGGACTGGTAAACTTAACAACGTAGTTGGTTAAAGCGGTTCCGCAAATGGTTCCGGGTCCGGTAGGTCCTGTAGCTCCGGTTAAACCGGTTGGTCCCGTTGCTCCATTGGCACCGTTCGCGCCGGTAGGCCCTGTGGCTCCGTTAGCACCATTGGCTCCGGTAGGCCCTGTTGCACCATTAGCACCTGTAGGACCCTGAGGTCCGGTTGGTCCTTGGGCACCGGTAGCTCCGTTAGCGCCTGTAGGTCCCTGAGGTCCGGTTGGTCCTTGTGCACCGGTAGCTCCGTTAGCGCCGGTTGGACCCTGAGGTCCGGTTGGTCCTTGTGCACCGGTAGCTCCGTTAGCGCCAGTTGGACCCTGAGGTCCGGTTGGTCCTTGTGCACCGGTAGCTCCGTTAGCACCAGTAGGTCCCGGTGCTCCGGTTGGGCCATTAGCACCTGTTGGTCCTTGTGGTCCCGCAGCTCCGGTAGCACCGTTTGGTCCTGTTGGACCCATGGGTCCGGCTGGTCCGGGATCACCTGTAGGTCCCGTAGCACCGTTGGGTCCAGTTGGCCCTGTGGCCCCCGCTGTTCCTGTAGGCCCTGTTGCTCCGGTAGCACCTGCTGTTCCTGCAGGACCGGTTGGGCCGGTAGGTCCGGCATTCTGACACATAGATACCCAACCTGTGGCTGTGGTAAAATAATAGAAACAATCAAAGTTAGTGTCGTAAACCAACAACCCGTTTGCAGGGGTGGCAATGGCAGTTCGTTGTGCCGTGGTCATCCGCGGCACCAAAACTCCCTTATTGTTCGACAACATTTCCAACAACGCGGAAGCATCCGGTGTATTGGTTCCAATCCCAACATTATCCTGGGATTGCATGGTAGTAAACATCCCACTTACCAGAAGGATTGTTACAAGGAACGATAATTTTCTCATGTGGAAGAAAATAAAATTACAGGCAAATCTAACGAATTACACTAACATGGCCAACATATTGATGCAGGACCCCTAAATTATCTTTTACATATATTTTCCAAACATATACATCCTGCTGGACAATTGACGATCCGGTATTGTTCACCCGGCCGTTCCAGCCTTCGGTTACTTTATTGGTATGGAATATCTGCATGCCCCAACGATCGAACACGTAGAAGTCGTAAGAGCTTGGATCCCAATAGATTCCCTCAGGAATAAAGATGTCGTTTCTACCATCCCCGTTGGGGGTAAATGCATTGGGCACAAAGAAAGTGTAATCGGGCTTTACTTCCAGTCCCATTACTACAGTATCCCGACATCCCTCCGGACTGATTGCAATAAGTGATACATAATACAGGCCGGTATCGGTGTAGGTATAGGTAGGATTTTGCAGGTTGCTGGTTGCCGTTTGGCTGTTAGGGTCGAAGAACCACTGCCATTGGTTGGCACCGATTGACTGATCCGTGAAATTCACGAGGCCAAACAGGGCGGTAGGTGAGGTAGGACTCCAGGTAAAGGCGGCAACCGGATCGGGATGAACCGTGATCATTCCGGGTACAGAAGTAGTGGCGGAACAACCATTGGCATCCACAATGGAAAGGGTTACATCGTAGGCGCCTGGATTTGCAAAACAAATCTGACTGGGGTTCTGAACGTTTGAGGTAGATGGGTTCCCACCCTGGAAAGTCCAGTTATAGGTTGTTGCAGCGGTAGTTGTGAAAAAATCGGTGCAGAAACCGGGCGATTCACAACCGCTGCTCACAGGTGTGGTAATGGCAACCACCGGTGGAGGGTTAACTGTAATAGCCACAGTTCCGGTTGAAACAGGCTGGGTACAGTTATCAGATACAGTAACGGTATAGGTAGTAGTGGTGCTTGGGCAAACCTGAATGGCACTTCCGGTCATTCCGCCGGGAGCCCATGAATAAGTATATGGACCGCCATTACCTCCGCTACCCATGGCAGTTAATGTGGCACAAACGCCGGGACAAACTACGGCCTGGCTCGTGTTGGCATTTACAGCCAGGGGAGGACGAACGGTCACCACCACGGTACTTGTGGTACTGCAACTATTGGCATCAGTTACAGTAACTGTGTAAGTAGTTGTGGTGGTAGGACAAACCTGCACCTGTTGACCGGGTAAGTTCCCGGGATTCCATACATAAGTTAAGGTGCCTGTTCCTCCGCTGCCGCTTGCATTAAGATTTGTGCAGGCCCCTGAGCAAATAGTGATGGGGGCAATGGGACTAATTGAAACCTGAGTAGGTTGTGTAATAGTAACAGTTGTTGAGGAAGAACAATTGTTGGCATCGGTAACCGTAACTGTATAGGTGCCTGCGCACAAACCGGTAGCGTTGGCTCCATTACCTCCGCTGGGTGCCCAGGTGTAATTGAAGGGTCCCGTTCCACCGTTAATGGTGGTATTTGCAGTTCCGTCGCAAGCGTTAAAACAGGTAACATTTGTTGAGCCGGAAATGCTGATTTGAACCCCGGGAGTGTTGGCAACGGTTACGCATCCTGTTGCGGTACATCCGTTGGCATCGGTAACAGTTACGCAATAATTATTTGGACCAACATTATTTACAGTGGCAGTATTATAATTTCCGGGCGTCCACAGATAAGTGTAGCCGGGAACACCTCCGGAGGCCGAAACAGAAATACTACCATCAGGCTGACCGCAATTTGCCGGCGTTGAGTTAAGGTTTAAAACAATGGGAGGAGGGGAGGAAACAATGGCCGTGTCGGAAGCAGTACATCCTGAGGCATCAGTTACGGTTACCGTATAGGTGCCAGGACAAAGGTTATTAATACTTGCATTTGTTCCACCGTTCGACCAGCTATAGCTGAAAGGTCCGGTTCCTCCGCTCACAATAACAACGCCCTGCCCGGTACAGTTATAACTGCACTGGGTTGAAAACCCGGCTGTGTTCAAGCTTATCTGTGGGTTCACGGTAACAGTAACAGTAGCTGTTCCACTACACCCGGAGGCATCAGTAACAGTTACAGTATATGTTGTTGTTGCACTTGGAGTAGCCGTAGGATTTGAAATATTAGGGTTCGAAAGTCCTGTTGTTGGAGACCAGGAATAAGTTACACCACCACTTGCATTAAGCTGGGTGCTACCCTGGTAACAAATAAGAACATTGGGTCCGGCACTGGCATTTTGAAGGGAAGTAACGTTAACGGTTACAGTAGCAGTTCCGGAACAATTTCCATCGCTCGCCGTCACCGTATATATAGTAGTGGTGGTGGGAGAGGCAATTGGGTTGGGAATATTCGGATTGTTGAGTCCCGTGGCAGGTGCCCAGGTATAGGATGTAGCACCTGTTGCACTGGCATTGAGTTGAATGTTATTTCCCGCACAAATGGTAGTAGTAGCAGGGTTCACATTCACCGTAAGCGAGGACACGTTTACGATTACCTGGTCGGTAACGGTAACGGTTGTGTTGTTGCAATTGGTGTGAACCACCTGAGCGGTGTAGGTTGTGGTAATGGTTGGACAAACGTTAATTGAAGTTCCGGTTCCTACCTGAGTAGGACCATTCCACCATGTTACCGCATAGGTGTTAACTCCGGTTGGAGTATATCTTCTGCCTTCGTTATTGGCAGTCCATTGCGTTGGGCTATTACGACCCGGTACTACAACCGCGGCATTACCAGCAGCATTGTGAATGGCCTGAATGGCACGTCCCTGGTTCCAGGTTGCACATAAAGGCTTAACGGCAATAAAGTTGTCGATTATGTTGGTGGTTTCGTAAAGAACAATCTGTTGTGTGGCAGGGGTTCCACAACTATACATAGGAACCGCATTATAAGAAACAACTAACCGACGGCAGGGGGTAACACCATAAGTCTGGTAACGGATGGTTCCGCCAACAGAAGGGTTAATATCCTGCCAGGGTCCCATAATGCAATTCCTTGGAGAAGCGCCGGACGCATCCGGAACTGGATTGTTAATAACCCAGGTTGAAGTAGTGGCACTAAACCCAACCCATCCATTAGATCCAATAATGAAACTGTTATAAACTGTTCCGAAATAGCAAAAGGGAAAGGGTAGTGGGATAAGGGCAGTTTGACCGTCATCTGGAAGCGCAACAGCAGTTCCTGCAGTAAAAGGATCAGGGGCATAAGGTATTTGCGCCACAGAATAAGATGTGGTAGCATTACTGGGAACCGGGATTGCGGTCAATGTGGTACAATTGGGGGAACAAATTGTTACATCCGGACCTGCATTTACTGAAACGCAAGTTTGTGCATTGTAACTATTTGAAAAGCAAACAATTGAAAAAATTCCTAAGAATTTTAACGATTTAGTTATATAGTTTCTCATTTTGGTTTTAGGGATCTCATAATTAAGACATAAGCCCGGCTTCTTTAGTTGCATAAGTGGCATATTAAAACTTTATTAAAAAACCTTCCCGTCCATTTTTTTTGTTCGCGTGCAATTTTTATTTTTGTGGACTACCCTTAAAATGTTAATAAAGAAGATATTAGAATGGTTCGAAGGCCATGCCTTTGGGGTTTGCTCCTCTCTGGGCCGTCGCCTGGGGATTAAAAGCACTACCATCCGTATGTATTTCGTTTACCTTTCTTTCTTTACCCTGGGCTCTCCAATTATCCTTTATTTTTTTCTAGCCTTTCTTAAAGAACATAAAGATTATTTCCGGTTCAGAAGGCCTCGCCGCCCCACCGTATGGGATATCTGAAACCTGAATGAAAAGAATCCTGATAACCGGTTCCAACGGTTTGCTCGGTAGCAAACTTGTCAGGAAAATTTCCGAAAATCCGGCATTCCTTCCACTTTTTACTTCCCCGGGTTCCGACCGGAATAATTTGCCTGCGGACAAATATTCCTCTCTTGATATAAGGGATGCCGCTGCGGTGGAGAAAGTGATTTTTGATTTTAAACCACAGGTTCTTATACATGCCGGAGCCATGACACAAGTTGACGCCTGTGAAACAGACCCTCCATTATGTAATGCCATAAATGTGGTGGGAACCGAAAATATTATTGCGGCCCTTCAAAAAATGGCTTCGCCCGAACTTAATCCCCACCTGATTTTTGTTTCCACCGATTTTATTTTTGATGGGAAAAAGGGGCCTTATTCTGAAACCGACAAACCCAATCCACTCAGCGTATATGGAAAGTCGAAACTTAATGCTGAAATTCTGGTTCAAAAAAGTGGCTTGCCATGGTCTATTGCAAGAACCGTGTTGGTGTATGGGTATGAGCCCGGACTAAGCCGCACCAATTTTTTGCTCTGGATAAAATCTTCCCTCGAGAAAAACAGCAAAATAAAAGTGGTTAAAGACCAGGTAAGAACCCCAACCCTGGCCGAAGATCTGGCCGATGGCCTGCTTGCCATTGCTGGAAAATCTGCCTTGGGAATTTTCAACCTGAGCGGCCCGGATGGAGGAAGTATTTATGAAATCGCACTCCGGATAGCTGAATTCTGGAAATTAAATTCCGGTCTCATCGAGCCGGTACTTACAAAAGACCTTTCACAACCAGCCCCGCGACCTCCGGTTACAGGTTTTGTAATTGAAAAGGCCCGTGAAATTCTTGGATTTAATCCGAAATCGTTTGCGGAGGGTATGTTACTGGTAGATGCTCAACTGAAAAAACTCAAAGAATCCTGATTCCTGCCAGACAGATATCATCTACCTGATCGTAACCTGCTTTCCAGGTTTCAATTTCTCTGTCAATACTGTTTTTTTGTTCCTGGGGAGGAAGGGCGTGAATCTTTTGGAGCAATTCCTGCAGGCGCCGGTATTTGAATTTTTTTCCTTCCCTGCCCCCGAACTGGTCTGCTATGCCATCGGAGAATACGAATATTACAGATCCTGAAGAAGGTGATAATTTACCGGTAGAAAAGGGCTTTGCAAATTCTGAATACCCAACGGGTTGTTTGTCGCACCGGTATTCCATGGTTTCGTTATTGCCGGTAACATAAAACCGGCCGTTTCCTCCTGCAAATAATATTTCACCTCCGGCTTTCGGAAAACGAAACAAACACATGTCCATTCCATCGCGGTTCTCACCGGCTTTACCCGTTTGCTTTAAGGTGGAAATTATTTTATTCCGGAGCTCATCCATAATAAGACCCGGATCGTCCACTTTTTTTTCTGAAATAATTTCGTGCAAAAAGGAAGTTCCAATCATCGACATAAAAGCTCCCGGAACCCCATGTCCGGTACAATCTGCAAGGGCAAAAAATTTAGCCTCGGGTGTTTCTTCCACAAAATAAAAATCACCGCTTACAATATCACGGGGCTTAAACAAAACAAAGGCATCAGGAAACAATTGTTTTATTTTTTCGGGCGAGGGCAATAATGACTCCTGAATTTTCCGGGCGTAATTGATGCTGTCGGTTATGTCTTTGTTTTTCTCCTCTACCAGCCTTTTCTGGTGCTCCAGCTCTTTGGTCCTTTCCTTTACCTGGGTTTCCAGCAGCAGATTCTGATTGGCCAGAATGCGTTGTTTTTCTTTTTCCTGTTCCAGGTTTTTTTGACTTAAAGCCTCCACTTCGGCGAGTTTTGCGGTTAAGCTTTTGTTGGTTTGGGAAATATCACGGGCAAGGTAAACCGACATGGAGGCAGGAATGCCCATGAAAATCAGAAACACTAAAGTCAGTAAAAAAACTTCCATCCATCCCAGAGTAAAGACCCTTATGTCTCCTTGTAGAATTATGGGTGTGAGCGCCACCAGGATAAACAAAAGTGCAATGGAAATTATGGCTCCACCTAATATCCAGGATCCGCTTACTTTTCGACGGATGCCGACAATTATGGCCCGGATGCTTTCAAATCCCGCCGCCAGCATTATTAAAAGAATTCCACCTATGGCAAGATCCTCATTTAAAAGCAAAACAATATCCGTGAGCAGGCCAAAACCAAAGAAAAACCAAAAGGCTCGGGGGAATTTGGGATACACAACGGCATAGGAAAAAGCGAGAAGAGAAATAAAAATAAAAGGAATAACAAAAAGAATGAAAAGGGTAGTGTAATTCTGAACATCGGTATCAGGGTTCAAAAAGCTAAAGGCGCCTCCGGCAAATAAAATTCCCAAAGACCCAACAAAAAGACTGTAAAATAAATGGGCGCGTTTGATCCGGTAAAAAAGATAAATCAGAAAATGGAGCATACCCAGGGTTAGCAAAATGGCCCCGAGAATGGAAAAAATGGCCGGCAGGATTCCGGCCATTAAATAAGCGTTCAGGTTTTTTTGATTTCCCATCACCCCTTCAATTTTAAATCCCCCCAGAGGCAGGCCCTGTTCATCGAAATGATGGGCAAAGTCGTGATTCGAATACCTTACGGCAATCAGGTGGGGAAAAGTATCGTGAATGGGAAAATAATAAGGGACTTTATAAGGAGTAAACCGCTTTTCAGTCGAAGCTGAATCGGAAACGATTCCATAAGTACCGATTAGTTTTCCATCCAGGTATATTTCCGAAGCTCCTTTGTGATGTACAACTATCCCGAAAGGTTCTTTCAATACATCCGGATGGAGTTTTATCCAAAGATGAGCCCAAATGACATCTCCCTTGAAAAACCCGGGTGGGCCGGGATGTTCAGGATTTCCCTTCACCCAATCCTTATCAAAAACCAGAGGCCTGTGCAATGAGTCGGCCTTCTCATGGGTAAACATCCAATTTTCTTTCAGGAAATATCCGTGTAATTGTTTGAAATTGCCGGGCAGGATTTGCAGGGTGTCACGGCAAAAAAGCGAAGTGCCGGCAACAAGAAAAAAACAAATGGCTAAAAAAACCCGCATTCGGTAAAGGTAAATAATCCCCTCCTTTTACTTAACCTGAAAATCCGGAAGGCGATTTTCTGACGTTGTCGAGATAGGCGTTGAAAATATCACGCGAGCGAATATACCCGGTTAACTTCCCGTTTTCTTCGACAGCCACCTTGTCCACATCAAACTCCAATAAAATTTTCAGCGCCTTTCCCAGGTTATCCGAAGGGTGAACGGAAGGGATGTTTTTTTCGGAAACATCACCAACGAGGTTATAGTTCCGGGGTGTTTTTCGTAAGGAAAAGATACCGGCATATTCCCCGTTCTTTCCTTCTACAACAAAATCTGATGAATGTATCTGAGCTGCCAGGGCAGCTACATCTTCGGGACCGGAATTTTCATGCAGCCAGGCAAATTTTCTGAGCTCCGGGAACCGATCCCGGATGATGATTTTTTCCATCTGGTCTATCTTCATGTCCCAGGCATGGGCCGGACTCATAAACCTGTTTTCGGCCTGATGCTTGTATATGGAAATCCGTTTTCCCAAAATAAAAGTAAAGATGGAAACTATGATTAGGGGTGGGAGCAGGGAGTAGGTTCCCGTCATTTCGCAAATCATAACAATTCCGGCTATGGGGGCACTGGCAACACCGGCATAAAAGGCTCCCATACCCACTACCACATAACTGGCAATGTTCAGGTTTATCTCGGGAATAAAATACTGGGCCAGGGTTCCTACCGAAGCTCCCAGCATGCCTCCGATAAAAAGTGAAGGGCCGAATACGCCCCCGCTTCCACCGCTGCCAATGGTTAATGTTGTGGCAAATATTTTCAAAAAAGCTATGGCCAGAAAGCCCAGCGATATCCAGAGAATCCCTTTGGGCTGATGGAAGGGTTTTACACCTGAGGCAACTTCGTTCAGGTAATTTCCACCGGTTCCCGCAACCTCGAAAAACACAAGCGAAACTCCACCCACAAGCAATCCGCCAAGCGCCGGCTTTACTACGGGGTGCAATTTTATAATGGAGAAAAATTTTCGTGTATCGTTGAATCCTCGAATGAAAAGAAATCCGAAGGGATAGCATAATATTCCCAGCAACAAATAAAATATCAGTTCCCTTAAATCAAGTAATCCGGTATTTTCAATGGGCATAAAATGTCCCGTGCCTGCAAAAGCCACATACACCAAATAAGCCGTTACGGAAGAAATAAAACAGGGAATGAGGGCATCGCTTTCAATATCTTCTTTGTAAACCATTTCGGCCGAAGTGAGCGCCCCTCCGAGAGGAGCTTTGAAAACAGCACCCAAACCCGCTGCGGTTCCGGAAAGCAGTAAGGTTCGGCGGGCTCGTGCCCCGGCTCCCGTCAATTTCGCAATGTAGGAGCCAATGCCGGCTCCAATCTGGGCAATCGGGCCTTCCTTTCCACCACTTCCTCCGGTGGCCAGTGTAAAAATCGTGGCAATGGATTTTATCAGGGGAATTTTTGGATCCATTTTCCCCTCTTCCTGATGAAAAGTTTTTATCAGTTGATCGGTGCCCGTTCCCGCACTGGCTTTTGAAAATTTCCAGGTAATCAAACCCGTGGCCAACCCGCCGAGGGCAGGCAGTAAGACAACCAAAAGCATCGTCGTAATTCCAGGCAGGTTCCGGCTGCCTCCCAGGGTAGAGGAGATGTCGGTATAAAAGGTGTAACCATGAAGATTTTCAACACCCTGCTCCGCTAAACTCAGCAAGCCCACAAAGGCAATGGCACCCAAACCCGTAACCAACCCAACTGCCAGCGAAAGCAGGTAAACGGTATGATTGGGTCTGAGTTTAATTTTCTTCAACATCAAAATATCCTGCGAAGTTAAAATTCATTGAAAAATTAAGCCGTAAATAAATGAACTTGTTTAAATTTGGTCCTCATCAACCCTAAAATCTATGAGCAATAATGAAGCCTGGGGTTCCCGGGTAGGTTTAATTCTGGCCATGGCCGGGAATGCGGTAGGACTCGGAAATTTTCTTCGTTTTCCGGCACAGGCAGTATCCAATGGGGGAGGTGCCTTTATTATTCCTTATCTGGTTTGTTTTTTGCTTATGGGTATTCCACTCCTCCTTATCGAATGGTCTTCGGGCCGTTATGGGGGTAAGTTCGGACATCATTCCACGCCCTTTATCCTCGACTCCATGGATCGTCGCCGGTTCTGGAAATACCTCGGCGTATTCGGAATTTTTACCAACCTGGCAGTTGCCGCTTATTATTGCTATATCGAATCATGGACCATGTCGTATGTATATCACTCCCTGGCAGGAACATTCGACAGTATGAGCCAATCCGATGTTGCAGTTTTCTTCAATAATTATCTCAACGTAAATACCAGCACGACCGGCCTTCCTTATGAAGCCGTAATTTTTTATGTTTTTTGTCTTTTGCTGAACACCTGGATTCTAAGTAAAGGATTGAAAGGCGTGGAAAGAGCCGCCAAAATCGGTATGCCACTCCTTATTCTATTCGGAATAATTCTGGCGGTTCGCGGCCTTACGCTGGGCACTTCCGCTGCTTCTGAGGAATTTCCCAATGCCGATGCAATGGCCGGTTTAAATTATTTGTGGGAACCCCAATTCGATTCTCTTTCAAATCCAACCGTGTGGCTCAACGCGGCCGGACAAATATTTTTCACCCTTTCGGTAGGTATGGGAACCGTGCATTGCTATGCAGCCTATGTGAGATCGAAACAGGATGTGGCACTTAACGCCATGTCGGCAGGCTGGATGAACGAGTTTGTTGAAGTGGTTCTAGGAAGCTTGATCGTTGTTCCCATCGCTGCCGGTTATCTTGGGCTCGATTGGATTAAAGAGAATGCAGGATTCGGAATGGCATTCAAAACCATGCCTTATCTTTTCGAACAATGGGGACCTTTCCTCTCGGCTTTTGCCGGAATGATGTGGTTCGGTCTGCTTTTCTTTGCGGGCATAACATCTTCACTGGCCATGGGAACCCCCTGGCAGGGATTCATGCGCGATGAGTTTAACTGGTCGCGGGAGAAATCCGCCTGGTCGTTTGGAGCAATGGTCTTTGTTTTGGGTATTCCTACTGTTTTGGTGTACCAGGTTTTACCCGGAGGCAGCATAGATCAGATTGTGTTTGACGAATACGACAACTGGGCAGGAACGGTTTCGCTTTTTGTTTTTGCCCTTGCTGAAACCATTTTGTTTGCCTGGGTGTTTGGGATGGAAAAAGGATGGAAGGAAATCAATGAAGGAGCCGACATCCGCATTCCCAAAATTTACAAATACATTATAAAATTTGTTACCCCCGTTTTATTGTTGGCCGTTTTCCTGGGTTCCTTATTTAAACCCCTGAAAAATGACTGGCAAAGCGCCTTGTCTGGTTTATTTTCAGGACAGGGATGGACCCTTGACAACAGCTCGGTAATAAAGCAATTGTTTGTTTCGGATCTTCGCGAAAAAATTGCCAATGCCACTGATGCCGCCGAAAAACTTCGACTCGAAGAAAAACTGGTTTACACCGCCTGTGCCCGAACCCTGTTACTTATGGTGTTCATGGGCGTGTGCTTCCTGGTATACAAAGCCTATTTAAAACGGAAATCAAATAATCCAAGTGCATGACAACCGCCGCCCTCATAACCATTATCATAACGCATACCATCGTTATTTCAACCTGTACCTATTTTTTCATTAAGGTTTTAAGAACTCCCTTAAAACCGGAGGATGAAGAAACACCGGAGGAAAAATAGATTCGTAGGGGAGCGTTTTTAGAACCAGCCTTAAAAGCCATTGCTTATTTCCCCAGGTTTGGGGCATGAAGGAATGGCTTTTTTCATGGATTACCTGGCACAGCCGCCAAAGAAAAATCCTTGTTTTACTGGCTGGATTCAACCTCCTGCTATTTTTTACCTGGTTTTTCCTGATGTGGCAGCAGGGCCCGGCAGAGAAAACAGAAGACCCCCTGTTGGTTACTTTCTCCCTGTATAAAATTAACGATCAAAAACAGAGAGAGGGGAATTCAGAGGTTCGTGGTTTTGAAAAAGAAAATAAGCCTGCTTTTTTTACCCATAAGAAAACCAAATCACCGAAGCAAATTCACAAAATCGACCTTAACAGGGCCGATTCAGTAATGCTGTTGTCGCTGAAAGGAATCGGACCCGTATTCGCCGGGCGGATCATTAAGTACCGGCAACGACTTCGGGGATTTTATTCTCCGCAGCAGTTGCTTGAAGTGTATGGATTCGATTCCTTACGCCTGCAAAACATTTTGCCTTACATTTTTGCTGATCCGGAAAAAATTCAGGTTTGGGATCTGAACAGGGTAAATGAAGACAGCCTGAAATACCACCCCTACATAAGCCGCAATCTGCGGAAAGTGATTCCCAATTACCGTTTATTTCACGGCAATTTCACTTCCGTGGAAGACCTGAAGAAAATTGATTTGGTGGATGCCAAACTTTATTCTAAAATTGCACCCTATTTCAGGGTGTATGGAAAGGAAGGAAAATCAGATCAGGAACAACATCAGGAACGCCATCCGTGAGGTGCCGGATTTCCCCAAGCCGGGTATTAATTTCAAAGATATTACTCCCGTGCTGGCCAATCCCGAGCTTTGCCGGGCCATAATAAGTGAAATGGAAAGTCTGGTAAAACCAATGAATGTAGATGCCATTCTGGGCATTGAGAGCCGGGGCTTTATATTTGGAATGCCCCTTGCGAATTCTCTTTCACTTCCTTTTTTGGTTTCGCGTAAAAAAGGAAAACTACCCTATAAAACCCATACTTTTTCGTACGCTCTTGAATATGGTATTGCTGAAATGGAAATGCATGTAGATTCCGTAAAGCCGGGTCAGAAAGTGCTTGTTCACGATGATCTTCTGGCCACCGGAGGAACAGCCATGGCAGCTGCGGAACTTGTAAAAATGCAGGGCGGAGAAGTTGCCGGATTTTTGTTTATGGTGGAACTGGGAAGCCTGAATGGCCGTGAGAAACTGGAAAAATATTCGGGTAAAATCATTAGCTTAGTAACCTATTAAAAAGTAAAATTTTCATGGAATCAGCCACAGTTGATACGGGATTGGATTTTGGATACACCGAGAATCAGTTAATGATCCGGGATATGATCCGGAAATTCGGCGATGAACATATTCGTCCGAAGATGATGGAATGGGACGAGAGCCAGGAATTTCCCGTAGAAGTTTTTAAAAAGCTTGGCGAACTGGGGCTTATGGGGGTGCTTATTCCTGAAAGCTACGGGGGCTCCGGTTTTGGTTATAATGAATACGTGACCACCCTCATTGAAATTGGAAAAATCTGTGGATCCATCGGACTTTCGGTAGCCGCACACAATTCCCTTTGCAGCGGTCATATTTTGCAGTTTGGAAACGAAGAACAAAAGAAAAAATACCTTCCCAGGCTGGCTACCGCAGAGTGGATCGGAGCCTGGGGTTTAACCGAGGTAGGAACCGGATCTGATGCGGGAGGAATGAATACCACCGCTAAAAAAGAAGGCGACCATTACGTCATCAACGGATCAAAGAATTTCATCACCCATGGAAAATCGGGTGATGTGGCCGTGGTGATTGTGAGAACCGGAGAGAAAGGCGATAGTCATGGCATGACAGCCTTCATCGTGGAAAAAGGTACTCCCGGTTTTTCTTCCGGAAGGAAAGAGAACAAACTGGGAATGCGTGCCTCCGAGACCACAGAACTGATTTTTGAAAATTGCAAAGTGCCTGCTTCCAATATCCTCGGTGAGGTTGGTGATGGATTTATTCAGGCCATGAAAGTACTCGACGGCGGAAGAATTTCAATTGCTTCCCTGGCCTGCGGTATTGCCCGGGGTGCCCTGGAGGCCTCTGTGAAATATTCAAAGGAGCGCGAACAGTTCGGCAAACCCATTGCCCATTTTCAGGGCATTGCCTTTAAGCTGGCCGAAATGGCCATGATGCTGGAAGCCGCAGAGTTGCTCACCTTTCAGGCGGCCAGCATGAAAGACCGGGGTATGAAAGTTACCCGGCAATCGGCCATAGCAAAATATTATGCATCTGAAGCTTCCGTTAAAATTTCTACCGAGGCCGTTCAGATTTTCGGAGGCTACGGATACACCAAAGATTTTCCTGTAGAAAAATTTTACCGCGATTCCAAGCTTTGCACCATTGGTGAAGGAACTTCCGAAATTCAAAAAATGGTAATCGCTCGCGACCTATTGAAGTAGTGAAACATTGCAGGGTGCTTGGGGGAAAGAAATCCCGGGAAATTCTTTTCGATAATGTTGAAGTGTTTTTTAAGGAAGATGCTATTCCTGAAAAAGTTATTCCCCGGTTTGTTTCCGGTTCCAACCCTTTTCTTTCTTCCGCCTTTCTGAATTGGCTTCTTAAATTTCAGCCCCTGGAAGGAAAATCCGGGGTTTCTGTGGCGTACCTGAAAGGTATTCCCGTTTCTGCCTTAATGTTCTCCCAGGTTGAGGTTCCCCTGTCTGAATTTATTCCTGAGCCGGGACCCGTGGCTTCTGAAAGCCGGCTTGGAAAATGGCTGGGTAAAAAAATGAATGCAAGGGCGGCAGCAACCCGGGCCAGGATCACTATTTTCGGCAATGCCCTTCACGCAGGTTCCTGGGGCTGGCAGGTTTCACTTGAAAAGGCAGAGTCCGCAGAACTCTTATCGGCACATATCCGGGAAACCGCCGAAAAAATAGATGCACAAAAGCCTTCCTCGCATTTTTATATTGTAAAAGATTTTGTTGGAACCGACGATTATTATTCGGAAGTGTTTGAAAGGGATAAATACCGGAAATTGCCTACCGAACCTAAGATGATACTTGAGGTTGATCCCACATGGGAAAATATTTCGGGTTATGAAATGGTACTTAAGAAAAAGTACAGAAAGCGGTTTCGTGATATTCGTAAAAGGGGAGTATCACTCGAAGTGTTTGAATTAGGAGAGGAGGACCTGAAGATAATGGAAACTGAAATCCATGCTTTGTTTGAGGCTGTTCAAAATGCTTCTTCTTTTAACCTGGTTCATATTAAAAAGGGATACTTCAGGGAATTAAAGAAAATCATGAAGGAGGAGTTCTCCGTTTTTGGTTACCGTATGAACCACAAGCTTGTCGGATTCCGATCGGGTTTTTATACGCCGGCAGGATTAGAAACACATTTTATCGGACTTGATTATTCCTTTAACCGGGAATTTGAATTGTATCAGAATATGCTGTACGATTACCTTGAAGAAGGCATAAGAAAAAAGGTAAAACAAGTCGATTTTGGCCGAACCGCATCTGAAATTAAATCTAACCTGGGAGCCATTCCATTGCCTGTGCTAAATTATGTCAGGGCTACGGATACCATTGGGAATAAACTGTTAAAACCATTTGTCAAAGCATTCAAGCCTGAGGCTTTTACGCTTCGCAACCCCTTCAGCGAATAATCCTGTCCTCCTGCTTCTGAAAGAAAATAAATTCATCCGAAATTAATAAGGGGACTTCATCGGGTGAGTCTGCGTATTTAAGTAAATAGGCTCTTGTCTTTTTAAACACTCTGGGTTCAGGGTAGGAGGGAACTCCAAGTTCCATCAGCGACCAATAATTAATGTAAATGTATTTTTGGCCTGCTTTTTCCTGAACCAGATTTTGGATTTCACCCGGAAGCCGGCTTATCACCTGCTCAGAAAGAAATACATAGCCGTTGGGAGAATTCCCTGAGTATAGTTTCCAGGCCGGATAGTTATCGTAAATGCCGAAAATGGAAAACAAGGGTAGTATCCAAACCGGAATAAGAAAGGCAAGGTGTTTTCGTGAAATCCAAAATTTAAAGGAGTATGCCTCCTTTTCTTCCTGAATGTTTCGGATTACCCAATACAGCATGGCCATCAATCCAAGATTCCATGGATAAATAACAGGGTTGAAATTTTTTCCCAAGGGGCCAATAAGCAAAAGAATAACCCCGTGCATTAAGAGTGAAACCCAGGCCGTAAGTTTCAGTGTCCGCTTAAAGAGAAAGCCAAAACCCAGCACAATTTCAATTAAAGGAATCAGATAGCCTGTTTTTCCGGCAGCTTCGGGCGACATTCCCGTCAGGCGACCTAGGGGCTCCATAATCCATTCTGAGGTTTCTGTAAAGTAATTGATATTGATTTTATGGATCCCACTCCAGAAATATACGCCTCCGAAAATCAGGCAAATATTCCTGAACATGATTTCCGGTTTGTTTTTCTCATGGGGGAAGCAGGCTGCCACAAAAAACAAAAATTGCAATACCCAGGGTTGGAGCCTGTTCTGATCGCGGGCCATGAGGAAAATAGCGGCTCCAAAGAAAAGATAAAAGAAGAATTTTTTTCCGGGCCGAAGCAGTGCGGCAAACAGGGCTGCCAAAAACAATACGCAGGCCACAATATCAAAAACATCATCACCAAATTGAAACCCCGGAATTGGAATCTTTGGGAAATGCCGGTCTCCAAACCACAAAGGAGCGGAGAAGTAAATACCCAACAACAATGCAGTAAATACAAGAAAAAGTAAAATCCGGATCTGTTGTTTTGGATTGCCATTCATGACAATGGACATTTATTTAATCCCACTTTCCTCCCGAAACAAAAGTTTTCTTGTAATAGGGCTCTTCCAGATTGCTGATGATAACTCCTTTGGAAGTGCTGGCATGCACAAAGTAACCATTGGCCAGATAAACGCCAACATGAGAAATTTTATCACCCTGGATTTTGAAAAAAACAAGGTCTCCTTCCTGCAGGTCGTTTTGTTTTGCCGATTTCGTTTGCTGCGCTAATGACCAGGAGGGGCCGGAGATTTTCTTTTTGTAAACATCCTCAAGAAGCCGGCCGGTGAATGAGGAGCAGTCGATGCCATCCCTGTCTTTTCCACCGTATTTATAGGGAACTCCCCACCAGGCATCAATGAAAAAATACAAATCGGTTCTAACAATTTGTTCCGGACTAAGCCCGAGTTTTGGAGCATACTTTTCCCGGATCTGAATTTCAGCAGACTTTCCTGTATTGGTCTTGTCATGTTCCTTCACACTTTTCCGTCCCGGACCACAGGACGAAAAGCCAAGCACCAAAAAGCCCGACAGGATCAGCAGAAAGTTCCTCTCCATCATTCCCGAAATTTATTTCTTAAAAGCCTGATTCTGACCGCCTGGCATGGTTTCCTCCTAACAGGGTTTTGTGCAAAAAGTGGCCTTTCGGAATTGGATTCCAGGGCAGGGCTATTTATAGTGTATTGATAATCAATGTTTTTGGTGTTAATAACTTGTTAGTTTCCCTAATTATCCTTAAGTTTGTTCCCACCAATAACCATGATTGTTTTTTACGCCCAAAATATTTCCATAAAATTTTAACCCTGTAAGTATGAGGAAATTAATTACTCTTTTCCTGGTATGGATTTTTTCTGTTCCGGCCCTGATGGCTCAGGACGATGTTGGCATTACCGGATTTACCGCTCCGCCGGCCTCTTCGTGTTCCTTTACCACGACTGAAAACGTAACGGTTACCTTATTCAATTTTGGTCCTACCGATTTGAGTAATGTGCCCATTGATATTTCCTATCAGATAAATGCGGGTCCACCCTCAACTGATATCGGGGTTCAGTTTCCGGTGTTTCCTTCAGGATCTTCCGTATCGCATACCTTTAGCGTTCCTGCAAACCTCGCGACGCCGGGAGTGTATACTTTTGATGGTGCGGTTTCTTTATTAACCGATGTCAATCCCGCCAATGATAACTTCATTGGATATGTGGTAACCAGCAATGCGCCCTCGGTTGGTGGAAATATTACTCCGGTTATTACCACGGTTTGTTCCAGTGGGAATTCGGGTACACTTACTCTTTCTGGACATAGTGGCACGGTGCTGGATTGGGAATTTTCTACCGACGGTGGTTTTACCTGGTTCTCACTTGGGAATACAGCCACAACATACAATTATCTAAATCTTACCCAAACCACCCAATACAGAGCTATAGTTCAAAACGGAACCTGTCCGCCCGCTAATTCTGCAGTGGCAACGGTTACGGTTGTGAATCCACCGGCAGGGGGAATCGTAAGTGCAACTCAAACCGTGTGTACCGGCTCCAACAGCGGAACGCTTACCCTGAGCGGGCATACAGCTTCAGTTATCCGCTGGGAATTTTCAACGGATGGCGGATTCACATGGACCAATATTGCGAATGTTACCACTTCACAGACCTTTTTAAACCTCACAGCCACGCGCATGTATCGGGCCGTTGTTTCTAACGGCACCTGTGCCCCGGTTTTTTCTGCCGCCGCAACGGTTTTTGTGAGCAGCCCTGCCGTTGGTGGTACTGTGGCTTCCAATGCCACGGTGTGTGCACCTACCAACTCCGGAACCTTAACACTTAGCGGGCATACCGGTACCGTGGGTCGTTGGGAATATTCTACCGATGGTGGTTTTACCTGGAATAATATTTCAAATACTACAACAAGCCAGACTTATTCAAATCTTACTACAACGAGGCGCTACAGAGCTTTTGTTCAGAATGGAGCATGTACTGCATTTTCTTCTCAGGCCATCATTACGGTTACTCCCGCTTCGGTAGGCGGAACGGTTTCTTCGAACGCCACGGTATGTTCGGGAACCAACAGCGGAACGCTTACCCTGAGCGGTCATACCGGCAACGTAGTTAACTGGCAGTTCAGCACGGTTTCAGCTACCGGACCCTGGACGCCCATTGCAAATACAACCACTACGCAGAATTATACCAACCTAACCACCACAACCTATTATAGCGCTGTTGTTCAGAGCGGCACCTGCGCTACCGCAACTTCTTCCGTTGTAACCATTACCGTAAATCCGGTTTCTGTTGGCGGAACTGTTTCTTCTTCAGCAACGGTTTGCGCTCCCACCAATTCCGGAACGCTCACCCTGGCCGGACATACAGGTAATGTTATTCGTTGGGAATACTCCACCGACGGTGGATTTACCTGGATCACCATTGGAAATACAACTACTTCACAATCCTACAGCAACCTGACGCAAACCCGTCAGTATCGTGCGGTGGTTCAAAGCGGAATTTGTCCTCCTGCTAATTCATCCATTGCCACTATAACGGTTACTCCCGCTTCTGTAGGTGGAACGGTTTCTTCGAATGCCACGGTGTGTTCAGGAACCAACAGCGGAACGCTTACCCTGAGCGGTCATACCGGTAACGTAGTTAACTGGCAGTTCAGCACGGTTTCAGCTACCGGACCCTGGACGCCCATTGCAAATACAACCACTACGCAGAATTATACCAACCTAACCACCACAACCTATTATAGCGCTGTTGTTCAGAGCGGCACCTGCGCTACCGCAACTTCTTCCGTTGTAACCATTACCGTAAATCCGGTTTCTGTTGGCGGAACTGTTTCTTCTTCAGCAACGGTTTGCGCTCCCACCAATTCCGGAACGCTCACCCTGGCCGGACATACAGGTAATGTTATTCGTTGGGAATATTCCACCGACGGAGGATTTACCTGGAATACTATTGCGAACACAAGCACTTCACAAGCCTATAACAATCTGACCCAAACCAGAATGTACCGGGCAGTGGTGAAAAGCGGTGTTTGCAATGAGGCAAACTCGGTTCCTGCAACAATCACCGTTGATCCTGTTTCCAATGCAGGTGTTATTTCCGGAAGCACCACCGTGTGTGCCTCGGGCAATAGCGGAAATTTAATGGCCAGCGGAATTACCGGAAATATTCTCGAATGGCTTTCCAGCACAACCGGACCTACCGGACCATGGACTTCCATTGCCAATACTACCAATACTCAATCTTATTTAAATCTTACCCAAACCACCTGGTATACGATAGTGGTTCAAAGCGGAGTTTGTCAGCCCGACACCGCCACTCCTGCCGTTATCACTGTGGATCCACAAACCGTTGCCGGAATGGTTTCTGCCAACGCCAACGTGTGTTCCGGTTCCAATAATGGAACCCTTACGCTAAGTGGCAACAACGGAATTGTGGTTCGCTGGGAATACTCCATTGACGGTGGGTTTAACTGGATAAATATTTCCAATACAACCACCACACTAACTTATAACAACCTTACCACAACTACTATGTACCACGCCGTGGTGCAAAGCGGTGTTTGTCCTTCCGATACTTCTTTGTCGGCAACCATTTTTATTTCTCCGCTTTCCTCGGCTGGTAATATTTCTTCCAATGCCACCGTTTGTTCCGGTTCTAATTCAGGAACTTTAACTGCTTCCGGAATTGTAGGTAATGTGCTGGAATGGTTGTCGAGTACCACAGGCCCTGCGGGTCCATGGACTTCCATTGCCAATACAACGGCTTCGGAATCCTATCTTAATCTCACACAAACCACCTGGTACACGATTGTTGTTCAAAGCGGAACATGTAATCCTGATACGGCAACTCCTGTTCAGATAACCGTTGATCCTGTTTCTGTGGGAGGAAGCATTGCTTCCAGCGCCACCGTTTGTTCAGGAACAAATAACGGATTACTGAATCTCAGTGGTCATACCGGTGCTGTTCTTCGCTGGGAATACAGCAACGACGGTGGATTTACCTGGGTTACCCTGAGTAATAATTCTACTTCGCAGAGCTATAATAATCTGACCATGACTACCATGTATCAGGTTATTGTTCAAAGCGGCGTTTGTCCTTCAGATACCTCTGCGATTGCCACAATCACAGTTGATCAGCCAAGCAATGCAGGCATTATAGCTTCCCCGGCAACGGTTTGCTCAGGAAGTAACAACGGAACACTCACGGTATCGGGAACGGTTGGAACCATTCTGGAATGGTTGTCAAGCACATCCGGACCAACCGGACCGTGGACATCCATTGCCAATACAACCAATTCCGAATCTTACACAAACCTTACCCAAACAACCTGGTATTCGGTGGTAGTTCAAAACGGTACTTGTCCTTCCGATACAGCCACTCCTGTTATGATTTGGGTAAATCCAGCACCTTTATCGGTATTCACGGTTTCATCCGATACCGTTTGTATAGGAACACCCATAATATTTACCAGTTCAAGTTCAGTTTCGCCCGGATTTATTCAATCGTATTCCTGGGATTTTGGGGATAACACTACTTTAGGTAATGTAAACCCTGTGGTTCATACTTATGGATCAACCGGAAATTTCACGGCCATGCTGGTAGTAGTTTCTGATCAGGGCTGTCGTGACACCAGTTTCATGACAATTGTAATTAATTCCATGCCTTCAGCTGCTATTTCAGCCAACGGACCCGTAACCTTCTGCGCCGGTGATTCCGTAACCTTGTCCGGACCTTCGGGGCCTGACTGGAGTTATTTGTGGACGCCCGGGAACTTTACCACGCAGTCTATAGTTGTGAATGCTGCCGGAACCTATACTCTTTTGGTAACGGATACACTCACCGGTTGTTCCAAGATGGATTCCATTGCGGTAAATGTTCTTGTCCTTCCCACGGTTGATGCCGGTCTGGATACTTCCATCAGTCTGGGTGCTACCATTACCCTGAACGGAAGCGGAAACGGTTCCTACTCGTGGTTGCCGTTTACCGTCAGCGATCCCTTCTCGGCTAACCCATCGGTTACTCCAACTACCACCACCACTTATACTCTTACCGTAACCCATGCTAATGGCTGCACCGCCAGCGATTCGGTGAAAATAACGGTGTTGGAAGATTTTGTAGTTACCGTAATGAACCTGATTACTCCCAATGGTGACGGATTTAACGATACCTGGGTAATAGACGGAATTTTGAATTATCCCAAGAATTCGGTTATGATATTTAACCGAAACGGACAGGAAGTTTATCAGAAAAACGGTTACGATAATACCTGGACCGGAACATTCAACGGAGCTGAGCTTCCGGATGGAACCTATTATTATGTATTGACCTTTGAAGGCTCCGATAAAATTTACAAAGGAGCTGTAAATGTTTTAAGATCCAGGTAAACCCTTAAATAAAGAAATTATGAAGCAGATTCTGAAAATCAATTTGGCATTGCTCCTCCTTACGGGAGGAACAGCCCTTGGCCAACAGCTGCCTTTTTACAGTCAGTATATGTACAACCCGTTTTTGTACAATCCTGGTTTTACAGGCCTTGATGAAAACACCAAAGCATTTCTTGTGCACCGCAATCAGTGGAAAGATATGCCCGGTTCTCCTACCACCAATGTGTTGTCGGTTGACGGGAATTTTCCTGATAACGATAAAATTGGATTAGGATTCTTTGTTTATCAGGATGTAACTGATATTATTGAGCGGATGGGCCTGGGCGCTTCATACTCATACCGGATTGATATCAATGCCGATCATAAAATACATGCCGGAGTAAATTTTGGTGTGGTAGATCAGAATATCGATTTTTCCAGAGCTGTGATAAAGGATAAAAACGATCCGTTTTTATTCAACGACCGCCGCAGGAAAGTAGGGGTTGATGCCAATCTTGGGTTGGCTTATTTGTGGAAAGATCTTCGCGTAGGGGTATCTGTTCCCCAATTGATTGGCCAGGAAATTAAATATATCAGTTCAGGATCCAATGCTTTTTATCAATTGCGCAGGCATTTAGTAGGTTCTGCAAACTACTCTTTTTTCATTTCAGAGTCGAACCTTATCAAGTGTATTCCCGGTTTTCTGGTTCGGTATTCTGCGGGTGCCCCGCTTCAGTATGATGTTTATGCAAATCTTGACTGGAAAGATTTTATTCGTGGAGGATTCACCTACCGTAGTAACTATGCCGTGGGAGCCCATGTGGGTGTGAAAATCAATAAATCCATTTCTGCCGGATATTATTATGACTACATTATCGGAAAGATCGGTTCCTATTCAGGGGGCGGACATGAAATTATGCTGGGCTATACTTTTGGTGCCAAACGCAGTGCACCCAAAGAAGATTCCTATGAAAAGAAGCAGGCTGATGCCATGGTTGACAGCATGCTGATGATTTTGAAAAATAACGACGACCAACAAAAGCGAGAAATAGAAAAGCTGAACGACGAAATAAAACAGTTAAAGGAAAAAAGTGATGCAGGAGGTGGTTCCGGTGGCGGAAGCGGAGGTTCGGGAAGTGTGGAAGACACTACCGGAACCATGCGGAAGGCCATGTCGGGTGATTTCAAAGATGATGGAGGGAGGGATATGACGCCTGGATTTTATGTAGTGGTTGGAGCCTTCAAGAGTAAGGAAAATGCCTCTCAGGAATATGAGCGGTTTTTGAAAAAAGGGTATCAGGGAACACAATTTATGTTTAACCCAAAAAGGGGATTGTATTACGTGTACATCCTGAAAACGCCCAATAAATCAGCCGCAACCTCCGAGCTTGCCGAAATTCAGGCCGAGGCCAAGGGCTCATGGGTTTATGAACTCCAATAAGTCCCTTTTAAAAAAGAATTAGACCAAGGGCCCTATTTAACCAATGATAGGGCTCTTTTTTTTGACCAATTTTTTCCGTTTCCCGACAGGTTTTGTCACCTTTGGAAAATATGGAAAAGGAAGAGTTGATACGATTTATAATGAGCGAGGATCCACAGTATTCGCACGCAGAGCTTGAGCAGATGGAAGAACGCCAGCTGGTGTTTATCAAAGTTAGAATTGAACTGGAAAAGTCTTCCCAGACCTCCTGATTTAGCCCCCCGTCAGGCCTTTTATTCTTTGTAAAACCACGATAAAAATGTAGGTTTGCATAGAAAATTTACAAAAAATGGATATTACACGCGTTATTTCAATTTCCGGGTTCCCCGGCCTATACAAAATTGTGGCCCAGGGCAAAAACGGACTAATCGTTGAGTCGCTGATTGACAAAAAGCGGATTCCGGCCTATTCCCACTATAAAATTTCCGGGTTGAACGATATCTCCATCTTTACCACCGGAGAAGACAAGCCCCTCAAGGATATTCTTCAGGCCATCTTTGATGCCCAGAAAGGTGAAAAAGCACCGGATCATAAAGGGGATGAAAAGGAAATACTTGCCTTTTTTGAAAAAGTGGTTCCTGATTATGATAAAGAAAGGGTTCGCACCTCTGATATTAAAAAGATATTGCAATGGTATAATATTTTGCAGGGTACTGAATTGCTCACTGCGGAAGAGCCTAAAGAGGAAGATACTATTTCGCTTGAAAAAGATTCAGGAGGGGTAAACATTAAATCGGGACCACGCGATTCCGGTTCCAAAACCGTAAAAACCAACGCGCCCCATGTAAAAACCCAGGGGGTTAGAAAAATAGGCGGAGGAAGCTAAGATGGAAAATTCAACCCTTGAAATTCCAAAAAAACCTGCCCGTCAGTTTGTTTCCGAAAATTTTGACCCCGGAAACTGGAGCGAGGTAGAACCCCGATACAAAGATCTGGCGGAACGAAACATTGACAATGCCGATGATTTAAATAAGTGGCTGCAGGATTGGAGCGAACTGGACGCTGTTATTTCAGAAAATCTGGGATGGCGGCACATTAATATGACCTGCGATACGGCTAATAAAGAGTTTGTAGACAGCTATAATTTTTTCATCACCGAAATTGAACCTAAAATTGCTCCCTGGCAATTTAAGCTCCAAAAAAAATTTGATGCCTGTCCTTTTACTAAGGAATTAGATCCCGTATTGTTCCGTAATTTTTTCCGTCAAACCCGTAATGCCATTTCCATTTTCAGAGAGGAGAACATCCCGCTGGTTATGAAAATGAATCAGGAAAGTCAGAAATACGGGAGCATTTGCGGAGCCCTCACCATAACCTGGGACGGAAAGGAAATTACCTTGCCCCAGGCTGCCAACTTGCTCAAAGAAGGCGACAGGAGCCGTCGGGAAGAAGCCTTTCGTAAAGTCCAGGAGAAGCGCAAAAGTGTTGAAACCGATCTTGATAATTTACTTAATACCCTTGTTGAAATCCGAAATCAAATAGGACTCAATGCGGGATTTAAAAATTTCCGGGATTATAAATTTGTGCAGTTGGGTCGTTTTGATTATTCCGTTGAGGATTGCCGAAAGTTTCACAATTCCGTTTCCGGCGCATTGCTTCCTTTGGTGGAAAAAATCGACCGCAAGCGGAAAGAAAAACTGAAGGTAAATTCCCTTAGACCCTGGGATATGGAAGTGGATGTTTCCGGTAAGGGCCCCCTGAAGCCTTTTGAAGGTGCCAAAGACCTGATTCAGAAAACCGTTCATTGCTTTCGCAACATTGACTCCTGGTTTTCCGAACGCATTGAGATAATGAATGAAATGGGGCATTTCGATCTGGAATCCAGAAAAGGAAAAGCCCCGGGCGGATATAACTATCCCCTTTACGAAATTGGCGTACCTTTTATTTTTATGAATGCCGCCGGATCTCAACGCGATCTGGTAACCATGGTGCATGAGGGCGGTCACGCGGTGCATAGTTTTTTAACCCGCGATCTTGAGCTGACTGAATTTAAAGGATTACCCTCCGAAGTGGCTGAACTTGCCTCTATGTCGATGGAGCTTATTTCCATGGAACATTGGGATTCGTTTTATAGCGATAAAAATGACCTTAAACGTGCCCGCAAAGAACAATTGGAAAAGATTCTGAGAGGTATACTCTGGATTGCCCGGGTGGATAATTTTCAGCATTGGTTGTATGAGAACCCCGCCCATACCGCGGAGGAAAGAAAACAATTCTGGATGCAGGACGGAAAACGTTTTACCAGCAGTGTTATTGACTGGTCGGGACTGGAAGAGTTTGCAGCTATAGGATGGCAGGGACAATTACATATTTACGAGGTTCCGTTTTATTATATCGAATATGGGTTTGCCCAGTTGGGAGCCCTGGCAATGTGGAGAAATTACCTGGCCGATCCCCAAAAAACTATTGGGCAATACAAAGAAGCCCTGAAGCTTGGGTATACCCGAAGTATTCCTGAAATTTATCAAACCGCCGGCATTACTTTCGATTTTTCACCGGAGTATGTTTCCGACCTTGTTTCTTTTGTTGTAAAAAAATATGCCGAGCTCGATGAAGATTAACCGGCCTCAACCCCGCGACTTTCCTGAGTTTTTCCAGCGGTACATAGATCTTGTTCCCGATGGTAATGTGTTAAAAGTTCTGGAAGGGCAGGTGCTGGACTTTCAATTCATTTTCTCCGATATTCCCCTCGAAAAGGAAGACTTCAGGTATGAAAAAGGAAAATGGACCCTGAAAGAAGTGCTGGGTCATATTATTGATACCGAAAGAATTTTAGCCTACCGCGCCCTTTCTTTTGCCAGGGGTAACGACGCGGTACAGCCCGGTTTCGACCCGGATATATTTATGGCAAATGCCGATTTTAATAAAAGAACTGTTTATGACCTTGCCCACGAATTTGGGATTGTCAGAAATTCAAACCTGGTAATGATCAGGAATTTCGCGGAGGCGGATTTTCAAAAAAGAGGTGTTGCCAATAACTGGGAAATGTCGGTGGGAGCCATTGTATATGCCATGGCCGGACATGCACTTCACCATATTTCCGTAATAAAATCCAAATACCTTATTTAACCCGGTGAAGTCCGCGGGTATATAAACTATGTACACCCCGGTAGTAACCAAAGAGGAATTGTTTCCTGAATCCTGAATGGGCATCGGAATATTTTTCTTTTAAATGCCGGAGGGAATCAAACATGAATTCCCGGTAATCGCCGGTTTCCAATTCCCCAATTCCAACACGGCCGTCCTTTACCAGAATTATCCGGTTTTCATAAGGTCGAATTATGGCAAAGGATTTTCGATGTAAATCCAGTAAATTTTGACCGGCAAAAGGAAAGGGGGTTTTTATTCCGCAAAGATGAACCAGAGTTGTGGCGATATCAACCTGTGAACCGGTTTTTGAAATTACTTCAGGGCTAAGTCCGGTATTCAATAACAACATGGGAATATGGAAAATGCTCAGGTCAGTATCCCCATCTCTGAATTTTTCGCTGTGGTCGCCCAAAATGATAAAGAGTGTTTTTTCAAAGTCGGGATGAGATCTGCATTTCCGGATAAACTCGCCGAGGGCGAAATCAGAAAAACGGAATGCCATTTCATCCTTTCCGGTTTGAACTTCTTTCCCCTTCATATCGGGTGGAACAAATGGAATTTCATGGGGCAGGTGGTTGCCCGTTGTCAGAATAACATTTAAGGACTTTCCCTTGTTTTGATAAATGGTGTTATAGGCCAGATCGAAAAGCTGATCATCCGACACGCCCCATTCGGTATTAAAGGCTTCTTTGGAAAAATTCCGGCGGGAATACAGGTCTGAAAATCCACCCTGTTCAAGGTAGCTTTTCATATCGTCGAAGCCCAAATCACCACCATAGAAAAAGCGGGGCGTGTATCCGGCTTCTGAAAATAAATGACCCAGGGTGAAGAATTCAAAAGTTCCTTTCCTGCGAATTAAGCTCCCGCCCAAAATGGCAGGGAAACCACTTAAAGTACTTACCAGTCCCAATTGCGTGCGGGGACCGTTGGAGTAAAAATCGGAAAATAAAATTCCCCCAGCAGCAAGTGAATCAAAACGCGGACTAGATCCATTTCCCCCGTTCAGGCATCCCGTTTTATTGGCTCCGAAGCTTTCCAGCAATATCAAAACCACTTTTTCGAAACGCATTTCTCCACTTTCATTTAGCTGCCTGGTCAGTGGTGAAATACCCTGCACGCTCACTTCTCCCTTGCCCTGAACGAGCTCTTGTAAAATTTCAATTCCCTTTTCAGGGCTGGCCAATGAAAAATCCGGGAGGTCTTTTTGCAACTGGTGCCGGTGTCCGGCCGATTTAATCAGCGAATAAAAGCCATTCAGTGCACCCTGATTTAACAAAGGGTTTCCGGATACCGAAGTGATTTTCCACAAGGGTGGACCCAGGTATAAAAAAGAACCTCCGGCATTCAGAATAATCAACAGAATCAGCCAGCCGGGGTAGGGATAAGGCCCGTTTTGTTTCTTAGGCAATGACCAACGGAAAAACAAGCCCAAAAACAAAAGAGAAACCAGAAAAATAATGAGAAATGTAAAAACAGGAAATGATTTGAGAATAGTTTTAAATATCGGACCAAAGTCTGAAACATGCTCAATAGCAAGGTAGGTGATCCGGGTTCCAAATTGTCCGAAATAATAAACATCGATCAGGTTGAGCAGCACCGAAACGGAAAGAAAAATGAAAAAGAAAAAGGTGGTTTTCCCTTCCGATCCCTGCAGCCGGAAACCTGAGAAAATGAAACCTGTTAGGAGGGCAAGGATAAGGGCCGGGCATAATACCATGCCGTCAGATAAAAATCCCAACCCGGCCGTTTGCAGGGCTTCGGTGAATGTAAATGCGTAGGCAGAACTTTTATGATACCATAAAAAGCCGAAACGCAATACCTGATGAATCAAAAATCCTGTGCCAAGAATCCGGAGGTAATGAAAGAATATGCTCCGGTTAATCATGTCAAACAATGTTTACTTCCGGTTCGAGTAAAATTCCGAATTTCCGGAATACCACATCTCTTACATGGTTTGAAAGTTCAATAATTTCCGCAGCCTCTGCGTTTCCGTAATTTACAATTACCAGGGCCTGGTTCTTATGAATTCCTGCATCTCCTTTCCGGTATCCCTTTAGTCCGGCCTGTTCAATAAGCCAGCCTGCAGGAATCTTTACGCCCGAGGCTGAAGGGTAGGAGGGAAGGGAGGAAAATTTTGATTTTAATTCCTGAAAATAATCGTTTGCAATTACGGGATTTTTGAAAAAACTGCCCGAATTACCAATTTTTTTGGGGTCGGGAAGTTTGCTTTGACGGATACGGATTACAGCCCGGCTCACATCGGCAATGCCCGGATTTGTGATTCCCTCTTTTTCCAGTTCTTCGCTGATTGCCCCGTAGGAAGTATTTATTTTCGGATTTTTTGAAAGATTCAGGGTCAGGTCGGTAATAATGTATTGGTTTTTCAGAGCCCCCTTGAAAACACTGTCACGGTACCCGAATCCGCATTCTGCGTTTGAGAAAATCCGGTTCTCACCGGAAGCCAGATGAATGGCAGAAACAGAGGAAACCACTTCGCAAATTTCCACCCCATAAGCCCCGATGTTCTGAATAGGAGCCGCTCCGGCAAAACCGGGAATGAGGGAAAGATTTTCAATGCCGCCCAGATTCCTCGAAACCGCCCATTGCACTACTTCATCCCAGACTTCCCCTGCATTGATTTTTACGGTTACGGTTGTTTGTGTTTCTGAGAGGATTTCAATGCCAAGAATGTGGTTTCGTATAATCAATCCGTCGTAATCGCCGCTGAAAATAATATTGCTGCCACCTCCAAGCACAATCCTGTCCATCTTTCCGAAGGCATCGGTTTGAAGCAATTGCTTAATGTCGTCGGGGTTCCTGACCTCGGCCATGAACCGCGCCCAGGCTGTAACACCCATGGTGTTAAAAGGCTTCAGATTACAATTTTCCCTGATTTCCATCGTTTGTAAGCAATAAAAGTATCTTATTAATTACAATTCCCTGATTTTCTATCTTCGCAAAATCAACACCGCAATGTGAAAAAAGCCCTTGTTTCGGTTATTAATGACCTGGTTACCGACCAACGGGTTCACAGAACCTGCCTTACACTGGCAGAAGAAGGATATGTTGTTACCCTCGTGGGCAGAGAACTAAAAAATTCACCACCCTTACCCCAAAGAGCCTATGCCATGCACAGGTTCCGGATGATTTTTCAAAAAGGACCCCTGTTTTATCTTTTTTTTCAGGTTCGCCTTTTTTTCTTTTTAATGAACCGGAAGGCCGACCTGTATTATTCCAACGATCTGGATACTCTGTTGCCCAACTACTTTTTGGCTAAATGGAAAGGGATACGCCTGATTTACGACTCGCATGAAATATTCCCGGAAGTTCCTGAATTAAAACCCGGAAGTTTCAAAAAGAAAATATGGGAAGGCCTGGAACGCCGGCTTTTCCCCCGGCTGAAAACAGTAATTACGGTAAATCAATCCATCGCAGGTTATTATTCCGAAAAATACGGCAACAAAGTGCATGTGATTCGAAATCTTCCTTCAAAAGCCGACCTGGTTCCGGAAGCGTATCCGGTACCTGAAGCCGGAGAGAATAAAGTGCTTATTTTGCAGGGTTCGGGAATCAATGTCGACCGGGGAGGGGAGGAATTAGTTAGTGCCATGCCCTTTGTTTCCGGAGCGAATTTATGGATTGTGGGCGGAGGCGACGCCATCCCCGTAATGAAAACCATGGTTGAAAATCTGAAACTGAATCAAAAAGTATTCTTCTTTCCCAGGGTGAGTCCACAAAACCTGGCCTTTATCACAGCCCGTGCCGATATTGGGGTTACCCTTGATAAGGATACCAACCTAAATTACCGACTTAGTCTGCCCAATAAAATTTTCGATTATTTCAGGGCAGGGATTGCGGTGCTGGGTTCACGGCTTCCTGAGATAGATTTATTATTTGCCAAGTACAAGCCCGGACTACAGGTAGAAAAGCATACCCCCGAAGAAATAGCTTCTGTCATAAACCGGATGATTTCTGATCCGGCTCAATTGGAGACCTGGAAAAAAAATGCTTCCCTTGCATCGGAAGTCCTGAATTGGGAAATGGAGAAACCCCTGCTTCAAAAAATAATCCGGAATGAAAACAGCTGATACCCTGCATCTGGTTTCATTCGATGTGCCCTATCCTCCTGATTATGGTGGAGCTATTGATGTATTCAATAAAATCAAAGCCCTGAATCAGGTGGGGGTGAAAGTAATTTTGCATTGCTTTTCATACGGGCGACCCGTTCATGGAAAATTAAATGAGGTTTGTGAAAAAGTTTTCGTCTATAAACGCATGGCGGGACTCTCAGGATTGGTTTCGGGCCTGCCCTATATTGTAAATTCCCGAAGGAATGCAACGCTTTTAGAAAATCTATGCGCCACCGATGCCCCTGTTTTGTTTGAGGGAATTCATTCCTGTTATTACCTGAATCATCCCCGTCTCGCTAACAGGTTGCGTCTGGTAAGAACCCATAATGTGGAGCACGAATATTACCGTGGGCTTTCGCAGGCCACGGCATCCCCCTTGCGGAAATTGTTTTTCAGGAGAGAGGCCCGGTTGCTGGAAAAATTTGAAAAATCGCTGAAGGGTGCTAACCAAATACTCGCCATTTCTCCCAATGATGCGAAGCATTTCAATGACAGGTACGGAAATACTGTTCTAATTCCCCCTTTTCACGGAAATCAGACTCATGAAATATCCGGCGGAAAAGGTGATTACATTCTCTTTCACGGAAATCTGGGTGTGGAAGAAAATAACATGGCTGCCTTGTTCCTTTGCCGGGAAGTATTTCCCCACCTTAGCGGACCGTGTATAATTGCCGGTAAGAACCCGGGTAATGAGTTGCGTAGAATATGTTCCGGACTTCCCCAGGTTGAATTGTTCGATGGCTTAAGTCATGAAGAAATTTCCGACCTGGTAAAAAAGGCCGGAGCCAATTTGCTGGTGACTTTTCAAAATACGGGAATAAAGCTAAAACTTATCAATGCATTGTTTTCAGGTGGAACCTGCATCGTGAACAGGCCTATGGTGGAAGGAACCGGTCTTGAAAAATTATGTCATGTGGGAAATACGGCTGGAGATTTGATTGCTTTGTGTGAAGGAGCCCTAAATAATGCACTGCCTGAATCCTGCCCTGAGGCGGAAAGAAAAAAAATCCTTGAGCATAATTTTTCAGATCGGGAAAACGCCGGCAAGATAAAGAGCCTTCTCAGGACTCGATAACCTTACCCATTTCACATTTAATCCGGCGTGCGGGGAACTTAGACAGGATGTTGGAGTCGTGGGTGGCAATCACAACAGAACGGCCGGTTTTGCTGATTTCAAGCAGGAGGTTGATGATACCTTCGGAAGTTTCCGGGTCGAGGTTGCCTGTGGGCTCGTCGGCCAAAATGACCTCGGGATCGTTCAGCAGCGCTCTGGCAATGGAAACCCTTTGTTGCTCACCACCGGATAATTCATGGGGCATTTTAAAGCCTTTGGTATCGAGGCCCACCTTTTCAAGAACATAATTTACCCGGGTTCTTATCTGATCCTTTTTCTTCCAGCCGGTGGCTTTTAACACAAAATTCAGGTTGTCGTTTACCGAACGATCCGGTAGCAGCTGAAAATCCTGGAAAACAATGCCCAGTTTACGGCGTAGAAAGGGAATCTGGCGCTTTTTGAGCTTCATGAGGTTATATCCGCAGATTTCCGCACTTCCGCCCGTAGGGGAAACATCGGCGTATAATGTGCGCAGGAGACTGGATTTGCCGCTTCCTGTTTTTCCTACCAGGAAAACAAACTCTCCTTTATCAATATTCAGGTTAACCTGCGACAGGATCAGGTTTGAATCCTGAAACACCTCCACATCCTTCAGCGAGATGATTGTACCGGCAGGTTTTGGGTCGTCCATGGATGCAAAGGTAATTTTTGTTTTGCAAAGCCTTACTTTTTTTTAAAAGCCCCGTATAATATCAACATTTTCGGGTTGAAAACTTGGCAGCCACGGGAATTCCCCCTCGTTTTTTGGAAGTAATTTTATCTGTTTTTAACGCATAATCTGCATGCATCAATTAAGGATTCTTATTCCCCTTTTGTTTTTTAGTTCGGGTTGGTTGTTTTCCCAGAAGACCATGATTTACACGCATGTCGACCGGGATTTTCGCGAGGCATGGGATCTTTATCAAAAGGAGAAATACGAAGCGGCCCGGGCGGGATTTGAGAAGGCGGCCGGAAATTATTCCGATCCCGGAAATCTGGTTCGGGTGGATGCCGAATTTCTGACCGGAGTTTGCGCCGTAGAACTGTTTAATAAGGATGCGGAATGGCTGCTTCAGGAGTTTATCAGTAAGCACCCTGAAAGCGGAAATGTGTTATATGCCTATCTCAATTTGGGTAATTATAATTTCCGGAAAAAAAGATACAAAGACGTGATAAAATGGCTGGAGAAAGTTGACCCTCTCGACTTACAGACCCATGAAAGAGAAGAATATCATTTTTACCTGGGTTATGCCTGGTTCGAACAGGGCAATGCTTCCAAGAGCCGGTCTCATCTTGCGGAAATAAAAGACAAGGGCGGAAAATACGCGGTTCCGGCAAGGTACTATTATGCTCACATGGACTATGCCGATCTGAACCTGGAATCATCGCTGAAGGTGTTCCGGAGCCTTACCGGAGATCCGGACTTCGGCCCTGTGGTTCCTTACTATATCAGTCATATTCTATTCATGCAAAAAAAGTATGAAGAGGTTGTGAGTTATGCTCCTCCCTTGCTGAAAGATACGGCCAATGCAGCCCGGGCACCGGAAATATCACGCATTGTGGGTGAGTCCTTTTTCCGTCTGGGCGATTTTAAAGAAGCCATCCCTTACCTGGAAAAGTACCGGGAATTAAAAGGGGTATTGAACCGTTCCGAAAGTTATCAGCTGGGCTATTCGTACTACCGGGTTCAGAATTTTTCCAAAGCCCTGGTAAACTTTCGCTCCTGCGCCGGAGGGGAAGATTCCCTCTCGCAGAACACCTATTACCACATGGGCGATTGTTTCGTGAAGCAGAACGAAAAACAAAAAGCAGCGGATGCTTTTTATCTGGCCTATAAAATCGGGCTCAACCAAAACATTCGTGAAGACGCCCTGTTCAATTATGCAAAACTGTCTTACGAGCTTTCTTACTCTCCCTTTAACGAAGCCATTAAAGCTTTTGAAAATTATCTGAATGATTATCCGAATTCGAACCGTAAAGACGAGGCCTTCGGATATCTGGTGAATGTTTATTACAACACTAAAAATTACGAAGCTGCGCTTGCGAGCATTGAAAAAATAAACAATCTGCCGCCCAAAATGAAAGCGGTTCACCAGAAGCTGGCCTACCTGAGAGGTTTGCAGTTGTATAACGATAAAAAATATACTGAAGCCACCGACCATTTCAACAAGAGCCTTAAGCTGAATGAGGACAAAGAAGTTTCTTCCCTCTCAATGTACTGGAAGGCGAATTGTTTGTTTTTTATTTCCGAATCGGGGAAAAATCCTGAAATTCTGGATCAGTCAACCCGGGCCTTTAAAGCTTTTCTGTTTGAACCGGGGGCTTCGAATACCCCTTACTTTAATCTGGCTAATTACGACCTGGGCTATTGTTACCTGAGAAAGGGAGAGTTTCAGGAAGCAGCGCTTTCTTTCCGGAAATACCTGGCTTCAAAACCGGCTTCGGATGGGGGCAAAAAGAATGATGCCCTGCTGCGTACCGCCGATTGTTACATGAAGCTGAAAGATTATCCCAATGCATCTGATTTTTATTCCCAGTCTATTGAAATGAGCGTAGCTGAAGTTGACTATGCCCTTTTCCAAAATGCCATGGCTTTGGGGTACATGAAAAAACCGGATAAGAAAATCGAAAATCTGGAGAAGCTCGTGACTCGATTTAAGGGGAAATCACCTTACGAGGCTTCCGGACTTTATGAGTTGGCTCTGTCTTTTTCGCTGAAGGACGAAAACGACAAAGCCTTTGCTATGTTTAAGCGGATTACCGATGAGTTCCCTAAGTCGAATGTTACGGCCCCCTCTTTGCTTCAGATGGGGAACATTCTGAACAAGCAGAAAAAATACGACGACGCTCTGGTAATTCTTGAAAAAGTTATCGATAAATACCCGAAAACATTTTCAGGACTGGAAGCCGTTCAGATCATCACCGAGATATGTAAAAACAAAAAGGACATGGAATGTCTCGATCGTGTGGCCGGCATTCCCTGGGCTAATGTGTCTAAAGCAAGAGTAGATTCAAATGCTTTTCAGATTGCGCGTGATGCTTATCTGAAGGAAAACTACACCGAGGCCCGGATGCAGTTCGGAAAATACCTGCAAAAACATCCCGATGGTATTTTTGTGCTTGATGCTACCTTTTATAAAGCCGAATGCGATATGCTGGCCGGCGATCAGAACCTGGCCCTGGGTGGTTATGTTTTTGTGATTGACCGTATTCCCAACAAGTTCGGCGAGGTGAGTTTGGCCAAGGCCAGCAGCATTTATTTTAAAAACAACGATTTTGAACGGGCGCTTAAGAATTATCAAACCCTGGAACAACTGGCCGAAACACCTTCAAACCTGATGAACGCAAGAGTAGGGCAGATGCGTTGCCACTTTAATCTGAATAACTGGGATGGGGCCATAGAATACGGAAACAAAGTGCTTAACACCGACAAAACCGGCAAAGAATTGTTTTCGGAAACCAAAATGATAATGGGTAAATCGGCCATGGCAAAAGGCGATAATGATATGGCCTGGAAGGAATTTGCAGAAGTGATTAAGTCAGGAACCGGAGAGCGTCCGGTGGAAGCAAAATACCTTACGGGAGAAATAAAATTCCTGAAGGGAGAGTTTAAAGAATCGCAGAAAATTTTGTTTGAGTTGATTAATCAGAAGCCCCCCTATAGTTATTGGATAGGGAAATCGTTTATTCTGATTTCCGACAATTATGTGGGACTGAACGATCTGTTTAACGCCAAATTTACCCTCAATACCTTTATTGAGAAATCAACGAATGAAGAATTGCTGAAAATTGCGAGAGAAAAACTGGCGAAGGTGCTTGAGCTGGAAAAAGAACTTGAAAATAAAAACAAACGAACCATCGAAGATCCCTTTAAGGTGGAGTTCAGAAATCAGCCTGTTCCTGTTTTGGAAAACGATTCAATACAAAAGAAATGAGAGTAGTCTTTTTTGCAAAGCCCCTTTTCATCGTAATGGTTTTCTGTGTTGGTGTAATGTCTCATGCCCAATACCGCGACACTTCCATTTTCTTTTTTGAAAGCGATGCGGTGATTAAAATTGCGAACACACAGAAAATAAAGGAGAACCCGGTTTTCCCGGATACTTCGGCCATAACGCCCGCCATGAAGTATGGAATTTCATCAGTTCCTGTTAGCCCTCCCCTCGTGTTAAATCCCATGAAAGCAGCGGTGCTTGAGGGAACCCCGCTTAAGAAATTGTATCCGGGTTTGATAAAAGCAGGGTTTGGAAATTATACCACTCCGCTGCTGGATTTCAGTTTCGGCAGTTTGAGATCTAGAACTTTGAATTACGGTTTCAGGGCAATGCATCATTCTTCCAGAGCTACCCTTGAAAATTCCGGATTTAGCGGGTTTTCGGATAATCTACTTTCCGGCCACACAAAATATTTTCTGCGGAAACATACCCTGAGCGGCACTGCGGGGTATGAAAGAAATGCCGTTCATTATTTTGGATTCAATCCCGAATTGCATGATATTTCAAACCGTGAACTTACCTTCCAGGCATTTAACACGTTTAATCTTTCAGGGGAAATAAAAAGTCATTATCACGACTCTTCCAAACTGAATCATAAGGTAAATCTTGATTATTACATCCAGAATGATTTGTTCGATGTAATGGAAAATAATGTAAAGCTGAAGGCCGAGGGTGGGAAGGAAATCAATCATCAGTTTTTCGGTTCGCGGGTTTATGTAAATTACTTGAACGACCGCATGGGGGTAAAAGACACGGCCAATTCCACCATCCTGGGTCTGGAGCCTTTTGTGAAATATACCGGAAAAAAAATCCGGGCCTCTGTTGGGCTTAATATGGCGCTTGATCTGGCGGCTAAAAACCGCTTTTATTTTTATCCCAACCTTGAAGTTCAATTCAACATTGCCGATTATATCCTGGTTCCCTATGCCGGGATTGGAGGGGGTTTGAACCGAAACAGCTATTATTCCCTGCGTAACGACAATCCCTTTCTGGTTCCCACCGTGGCCCTTAACCTGAGAAATACCGATGAGAAATTCCTTGTTTACGGCGGACTCCGGGGATCCATTTCAAAATCGCTTTCTTATGATCTTTCGGCCCGCTACACCCTGGTGAATGATCTTGTATTGTATGCTACCGATACCGGGAATGTGTTAAGTCCAACCCTTTACCAGATGTTGCAAAACCGCTTTGTGGTAGTGTATGATTCCGGAAATGTGTTAAACCTCAAGGGTCAGATTAAGTTTAACTCCGGGAAACGCTTCAGTTTCATGATGGAGGGAAGCTATTACCGGTACTCCCTGAAAAATCATCGTTTTGCCTGGCATCTGCCCGGAATAGAGCTCGCCTTCAGGGCCGAATACAACCTGCGGGATAAAATCTACCTAAAATCATCGGTGTTTTATACCGGGGAAAGGTTTGCACCGGTGCGAAAAACCGCCAATAACCCCGATGGATATGTTATTTTGAAGGGTTTTGCCGATTTGAACCTGGGTCTTGAGTACAGGTATAACAAACGGACCTCCTTTTTTGCCAATTTCAATAACCTGAGCGGTGGACGGTACTACCGCTGGCACAATTATCCTGTCCAGCGATTGAATGCTCTGGGGGGAGCAACCTGGGCATTTTAAACCCCTTTTTTTGACCCTTTTCGGGGGGCTTTTCGGGCCCCCTTTTTTGTTAACAATTGTTGATAAAATTACCCCCTTTTGGAGGGCTTAAAACTGCCCTTAAACCCCTGATTTTTAGTAAATTTAAGCTTTAATTAACCCAAATTAATTTACGCCCGTTTATGGAAGAATCCGTGAAAGAAAAGAATGCAAAAAATGAGTACTCAGCCGACAGTATTCAGGTCCTCGAAGGATTGGAAGCAGTTAGAAAGCGTCCGGCTATGTATATCGGTGATATCGGATTTAAAGGACTGCATCACCTGGTTTATGAAGTAGTAGATAATTCAATTGACGAAGCATTAGCCGGTCACTGTAAAAATATTTTTGTAACCATACTTGAAGATAATTCCATTTCTGTTTCTGATGACGGACGTGGAATTCCTACCGATATTCATCCGAAAGAAAAAAGATCGGCGCTTGAAGTGGTGATGACCGTATTGCATGCCGGAGGAAAATTCGATAAGGATTCCTATAAAGTTTCGGGCGGACTTCACGGTGTGGGTGTAAGTTGCGTTAATGCATTATCAACACATTTGAAAGTTACGGTATGCCGTAACGGAAAAGTTTACGAGCAGGAATACAGTCTCGGAAAGCCATTGTATGAAGTAAAGGAAGTGGGAACCACCGACAAGCGTGGAACCACTGTGCACTTTAAACCTGACACCAGCATATTCACGGTTCAGGAATACAATTATGATACGCTTGCCACCCGTATGCGGGAGCTTGCATTTTTGAATAAGGGAATTCGTATTACCCTTTGCGACGGAAGAAGGAAAGACGATGAGGGAAATAATATCTGTGAGGTGTTTTATTCTGAAGGCGGATTGCTTGAGTTTGTTCAGTTTCTGGATCAGAACCGCGAAAAGATTACCGATGGTGTTATTTACATGGAGGGTGAGAAGTCGGGCATTCCGATTGAGATCGCCATGCTTTATAATAATTCCTTCAACGAGAACTTACATACCTACGTTAATAATATCAATACCCACGAAGGAGGTACGCATTTGGCGGGATTCCGGAGAGGGCTTACCCGTACGCTGAAAACCTATGCCGAAAAAACCGGTATGCTTTCAAAGCTTAAGTTTGATATCAGCGGAGACGATTTCCGGGAAGGACTTACTGCGGTTATTTCCGTGAAGGTGGCCGAACCCCAATTCGAGGGTCAGACCAAAACCAAATTGGGTAACAATGAAGTAATGGGAGCCGTTGATCAGGCGGTGAGCGAAATGCTCGAAAATTATCTGGAAGAAAACCCGAAGAATGCCCGTGTGATAGTGGAAAAAGTAATTCTCGCCGCAACGGCCCGTCATGCGGCAAGGAAAGCCCGCGAGTTGGTGCAGCGTAAAGGAGCACTCACAGGAACCGGACTTCCCGGAAAGCTGGCCGATTGTTCGGAAACAGATCCCGGCAAATGCGAACTGTTCCTGGTTGAGGGAGACTCGGCCGGTGGAACAGCCAAGCAGGGCAGAGACCGAAACTACCAGGCCATTCTTCCCCTCCGCGGAAAAATTCTGAATGTGGAGAAGGCCATGGAGTATAAAATTTACGAAAACGAAGAGATTAAGAATATTTTTACGGCCCTGGGTGTTTACCGGGGTACTTCGGATGATGAGCGGGCTCTTAATATGGACAAGCTCAGGTATCACAAGATTGTAATTATGACGGATGCCGATGTGGACGGAAGTCATATTACCACCCTGATTCTTACCTTCTTCTTCCGTCACATGAAAGAGCTTATTGAAAACGGCTACATATACATTGCTGCTCCTCCCTTATATCTGGTAAAAAAGGGTAAGGAAGAGCGGTATTGCTGGAACGATGAGCAAAGAATTCTCGCCATTAAGGAATTAGCCGGTGGTGAAGGGAAAGAAGGTTCTGTAAATGTTCAGCGATACAAGGGTCTCGGAGAAATGAATGCCGAGCAATTATGGACTACTACTATGAATCCGGTAAATCGCACCCTGAGAAAGGTTACTATTGAGAGTGCTGCCGAGGCAGATCGGATCTTTTCGATGCTTATGGGCGATGATGTTCCTCCACGCCGTGAGTTTATTGAAAAGAACGCCAAGTATGCAAATATTGATGCCTGATGCATAAGTAAAGGCACAAAAAAAGCGGGCAGTGCCCGCTTTTTTTATTTATAATTCTTCGAATTAAAAAGTCTTTTTCGGAAGGGGTTGTTGAGAAAGGTCGCTCAGGCGAACTGAGTTAACCTTGTGTTTGCCTTCAAACTTATGGAACCTGATTCCGGTATATTTGGAAACCAGAATTCCGTTGCGGTATTCATCGGCACGAACGGCAACCACTTTATAGGTGAATTTTACATTTGAGTTGCCTCCGGAAAGTTCTTTTACTTCAAAACCATCTTTGGATTTATTAAACACATATACTCCGTTACAATCGCCTTCCAGCTGAATAAATACGCGAAGTGGATTTTGTCCGTCTACGGTAATATTCTTGGAGTAAATGGGATCCAGGGTAATCCGTGCATATCCGTTTACAAGATTACCTTCTCCATAGTCTTCAAACATGGGTTCGGGAGCTTCGGGTGAATACATAACCACCTGTTGGCCGTATAGATCTTCTACAATAGTTGAAACAACACCGGTTCCAATGATTTTATTGTTGGTGGCTCCATTATAACGGGCCACATAAGCAAAATAATCATTGGCAGCATTCAGGGAGTCGTCGAAATAACCTCCGGCCGTTATGCCTGCAGTACTTCCTCCATAGGCGCGGGCGTAAATTCCGTATGATCTACCGGTAAAAGATCCGCCACTTCCGGCGGTGGAATAATAAATAGGGTTCACATTATTTCCACCTCCTACAACTCCGGTTCCCAGAACATTCGTATTCCAGCTGATGGAGCCAAAAGAAGCGGCTCCCACGGCCTGAAAATATCCTCCGGAGCCGGTAAGGTTATTAAATCCGATAACACCAAAACTGGTGGAGGTGTTTACACCATAAACACCTGCTCCTGTGCTGGAGTTAATCCCCTGCACTCCGTATCCGCCTCCTGTGTTTTCACCATACACACCCACTCCGGTGGTTGCGGAATATCCGTTAATTGCAAAAGCCCCAAGCGGGTTGGTTGAGCCGGCCACACCGGAACCAAAAACAGAGAATACATCGCCCGCAAAAGGTGCAACGGCATTATAAACTCCGGGTCCTGTTGCCAGAATTCGCATTCTTTCATTCGTGGCAAGAGCGCCACCGGTTTTAGTAACAAATGCCTGAGCATCCAGAGTTCCGATAAAGTTGGTGGGGGGAGTGGTACCTGAATTACCTAAAATCCACCAGGCAGTTTGTGAGGGACCGGTTGCGCCGGTTGCCCCTGTGGCGCCTGTTGATCCGGTGGCACCGGTAGCACCGTTATTTCCTGTAGGGCCGGTAGCTCCGTTCGCGCCGGCAGGGCCTGTGGCTCCGGTAGCACCGTTAGCGCCCGAAGGTCCTGTTGGTCCCTGTGGGCCCGTTGCACCATTAGCACCTGCAGGTCCGGTTGGGCCGGTAGCTCCGGTTGATCCGTTAGTTCCCGCAGGGCCTGTGGCTCCGGTAGCACCCGTAGGTCCGGTTGCTCCAACCGATCCGCTGGAACCCGTGGGTCCTGTAGGCCCGGTAGGTCCGGTTCCACCACCTGCCGAGGCACGGCAAAGGCTTACCCATGAGGGGGGAGCGGTACGGTAAAAAAAGTAACACATGGAATCGGTATCGTACACCAATAATGAATTGGAAGGGGCAACTATGGCCAAACGCTGCACCGCAGTCATTCGGGGAACCAATAGCCCTTTGTTAGTAGAAAGCAATTCTAAAATTGCACTGGGAGCCGGTGTGTTTGTTCCGATTCCAACATTGTCCTGGGCGATAAGGCTTGAAGGAGCCATAAAAACGGCAAATACAATCAGCCATAAACCAAGTAAAAATTTTTTCATTTTTCGGGTATAGGTTTAGGCAAAACTAAGGAAGAAAAATGGAAAAAAAAAGCCCCCAAATGGGGGCTTTTGTACAAGTTCCAAACAGGATTTTTAACGGTTCTGAAGGGATTTACCCTTTGAATTGTCTTCCTTTATCTCAAGATTCTTCACCGGAGCCGGTCCGGGACCTACAGGGAAGCGAAGATTTGCATTTACCGAAGTAACATTTCCTGACTGGTCTTTCGTGTCAGCCCTGTTGGCAAAAATCTGCCAGGAAAATTTAACATTGCTTTGTCCGCCGTTCAATTCAACCACATCAAATCCATTGGCGGTTTTGTTGGTTACATAAACTCCGTTGCAGTTTCCTTCCAGCTGAATGAAAACTTTGAGGGGCTTGCTATCGTCGATGTAGATGTTTTTTGCAAGAATGGGATCAATGTCAATATGAGCAAAACCATTCACGAGCGTTCCGGTTCCCACATCCTGAAATAAAACTTCAGGAGCTTCGGTACAAAACATTATGCGGTTCTCATCATTCATGCCTTTAACCATGGTAGATTTTAATCCGGCAGAAAGAATACCATAATCAGTGGCTCCGTTTCTTCCACCCACATAAGCATAGCCGTTGGCGTAGTTGTTAGCGGAGAAATATCCTCCCCAGCGACCGTTAATCGGGAGGGCGGTTGTTCCAACAGCCCAACCGGCCATACCGTAATCCTGGCCCGTTCCATTCACTCCGCAACCGGCACCAAGTGTGGTAAAGGGTCCAGGAATGTTGTTTCCAACCCCTAAAAATCCAATACCTGTGGTAAGAGTTGTTACGGCAGGTGCATTACCAGCACGGCCGAGACCTCCCAAATCAATTCCGGTAAATGCACCACCGCTTCCATTCACCATATAGGTTCCTTGTGCGCCTTCACCGGCTCCAAAAATGGCGGTTCCTGAAGCATTTCCGTTATTTCCGCGAACACCGAAACCGGTAGCGTTTGAAATGTTTCCGTAAACACCGGTAGATCCGTTTCCGGTTGTGGAAGAATTTTCTCCGTAAACACCAGCGCCCGTGGAATTGACATATCCGTTAATGGCCCAATCGCCCAATGTGTTATTTGTAGCACCGGTATAGTTGTTTCCTACAACAGAAAACACATCTCCCGCCATAAGGGTTGTTGCATTGTAATGTGCCTGTCCTGTATTAAATATCCGCATCCGCTCAATGTTGTTGGAGCGCATGGCAAAACTCATGTTGTCGGTAGTTCCCAGGAAATTAGCTGCAATGTTGGTTCCGGCATTTCCTGTGGTAAGCCATGCTCCTGCAAGGGTGGTGAGATTTTGGGGAAATGTGGTAACCAGGTTTAAAGTTCCGTTGGTGTTGAAGGTCAAACTTGTTATGGTCCAGTTCGGACCGGTTGGTCCGGTTACACCCTGAGGTCCTGTTGCACCTGTTAATCCGGTAGGACCAGTTGGTCCCTGAGCACCTGCTGCTCCGGTAGGTCCGGTTGCGCCATTTGCACCTGCAGGACCTGTTGGACCTTGTGCTCCTGTCGCACCATTTGCGCCGTTCGCACCTGTGGGTCCGGTTGCGCCGTTAGCACCATTCGCACCCGTAGGTCCGGTTGCTCCGTTAGCACCATTCGCACCGGTAGGACCGGTTGCTCCGTTAGCACCATTTGCACCCGTAGGTCCGGTTGCTCCGTTAGCACCATTCGCACCGGTAGGTCCGGTTGCGCCATTTGCACCGGCAGGACCCGTGGGTCCCTGTGCACCCGTTACACCGTTTGCGCCTGTAGGTCCGGTAGGACCATTTGCACCGGCAGGACCTGTGGGTCCTTGTGCACCTGTTGCACCGTTAGCACCTGCTGCACCGGTTGGCCCCTGTGGACCTGTTGCTCCATTTAACCCTGCAGGTCCTGTTGGACCAGTTGCTCCATTGGCTCCCGCCGAACCGGTGGGTCCGGTAGCACCTGCTGTTCCGGCAGGACCTGTAGGCCCTGTTGGACCTGCATTCTGACATAGAGAAATCCATCCGGAAGCGGTGGTGAAATAAAAAAAGCAATCGAAGTTTGTATCATAAACCAAAAGCCCATTGGCCGGTGTTGCAATAGCCGTTCGCTGAGCGGTTGTCATTCTGGGAACCAAAACACCTTTGTTGGTGCTGAGCATTTCCAGAATGGAAGAAGCATCCGGAGTGTTGGTTCCAATTCCGACATTATCCTGAGCCTGAATATTTCCAAAAAGGAAAATTAAAATTCCGACAAGGAATTTTGAAAAGGGTAATTTTCTGATCATTTGGGTTTTTGTTTTGGAGGAAGGAACAAATATAAATAAAAAACAGACCTTTCCAAAGGTTTAACCTTCTCTATTTCAGTAGTTTGTGGGTTGTTTATAATGCCTTGATTGATAGCTCTTTACCTAAACTTTTTCTACTTGTTTAGGCGATTTTTGAGATACCATAAAATCAGCAAAAAAACCGGAATGGCGGCAAGAATATACCAGATGGATGTTCCTCTCTCAGGATGCTTTAAAAGCCGGTTTGGAAATTCGGATGTATCGTTTTCATTTAATGTGGTTATCGTGCTGCCATAAATGCTCTCGAGATTTTGAATTTCTTTTTCAAAATTCATAGATCTTTCCGTAAAATAATAGTCGGTTGAATCGGGCAATCGTTTGCGGGAATGACTGCAAAAGTGGACATGGGGATTTCCGAAGGTTTTATAATTGCCGTAAATAATCCATTCCTCACCGGGGAAAAAAGCTACTCTGCAGTCGGAAAGGTTGTCGTATTTCAAATCCAACTGCGAGGGCCCGCTGCCCAAAAAATATTTCGACACGTTTATTTTTGCTACTCCCTGAGCCCCTGAGGTATCAATGGAAACAATGGTTCCCTGAAAAATTAAATTGTATTGTTTTTGATCTTTTTCAAGGGGCTTCCAGGGGTCGCAGATACAGGCGAATGAAAAGATTGTCTGCAACAATAAAATCGAAAGGAAAATAAAAAACCTTTTTTCCGGGATTGCGTTTTTGTAATTATTCTGAAATGGCATGGCTCCGAATGAATCGTTCTGATTCTTTTAGCAAAGGGAAAAACACCTTGTCTTCTTTCAAAAATGAAATTTTTTCCCTGTAGCTTCCGTAAAGATTCTGAATGTAGGACGATGATTTTTTCACATCGCGGAAATCCAGGGCCTGAAAGGCTGTAATCAACTCTATAGCCAGCACCCTGAAAACATTCTCAGCAATCATATTTACTCTGAGAGCAGCATTAGCTCCCATGCTTACATGATCTTCCTGTCCGTTCGACGATACAATGGAATCTACCGAAGAGGGTGAGGCAAGTTGTTTGTTTAAACTTACCATGGATGCAGCGGTATACTGCGGAATCATAAAACCCGAATTTAATCCGGGATTTTTTACCAGAAAAGGCGGTAGCCCCCGGGTGCCACTGATAAGCTGGTAAGTTCTTCGTTCCGATATCGAGCCCAGTTCTGCCAAAGCCAGGCTGAGTTGATCAAGTGATAAGGCAAGTATCTGTCCGTGAAAATTTCCTCCCGAAATTATTTTTCCGGCTTCCGGAAAAACGGTGGGATTATCCGTTACGGAGTTTATTTCCCGCAGAAAAACTTCCGTGCAATTGTTAATTATTTCCAGCGAGGCTCCATGCACCTGTGGAATGCAGCGAAAGGAATATGGATCCTGTACATGGGTTTTTTTTCCGGAAAACAATTTGCTGCCCCGGAGAATTTTTTGAATGCGGGCCGCCACCAGCTTTTGTCCGGGATGAGGTCGCACATCCTGAATGAGTGAATCAAAGGGTTCCGGTCTTGCATCAAAAGCTTCCAGTGAAACGGAAGCAGTAATATCCGACCAGGCCGACAACATACCCGCGTCTATAAGGGCTTTGGCCCCAAGTGCCGTCATAAACTGGGTTCCGTTCAAGAGTGCAAGGGCTTCCTTTGACCGGAAAGAATGAATCTTTAGTTTTTGTTTTTTAAGAGCTGTTGGGGTGGGCACTATTTCTCCATTCAGATATACTTCTCCCAAACCGAGCAGGGGCAGGGCCATGTGGGCCAGGGGTGCCAGATCGCCCGAAGCACCCAGACTGCCGTTTTCATAAACCACGGGGATAATGTCTTTATTCAGCAAATCAGCCAATCCCTGCACTGTGGCCAAACTTACTCCGCTGAATCCCTTTGCAAGGGAATGAATTTTAAACAGCAACATTAATCTTACAAGCTCCGGGGCAAGGGGCTTTCCCATGCCACAGGCATGCGACATTACCAGATTTTCCTGGAGCTTCTCAATTGCATCGGAAGGAATTTCCCTGTCGTAAAGCGACCCGAATCCTGTATTGATCCCATAAACAGGTTCTTTACTCTTGCTTAAGTACTGGTCCAGAAATTCCCGGGATTCCCGAATTTTCTTTTTCGCTTTTTCACTCAAAACAATCCGGGGCCTGGAATTATAAAAAGCCGAGATGGTTTTCAAATCAAGATTCTTGTCCGGATTTATTTCCAGTTGTTTCATCAGTCCTTATTTCAGAATTTTCGTAAGCCCGGCAAGCGTTTCTTTTACCTGTTCTCCGGTTTCCATATTTTTCAGGGTAAGCAAATCGGTTCGGATTTCTTCTTCGCCTACAACAATTACATAGGGGATTCCCCGCTTATTGGCAAAGTCGAGCTGTTTTTTAATTTTTGCCGGACCCGGGTAAAGTTCGGCATGGATATCCAGCGAGCGCAGTTTAGCCGCCAGAGGTAGACAATACCTGAACTCGGCTTCACCCATGCTTACTAATAAAACCTTAGGCCCCTGTTGTCCTTTTGTTTTTTCAGGAAATAATCCAAGGTCGTTCATGACATCATAAATCCGGTCTATGCCAAATGAAATGCCCACTCCCGACACGCCGGGCAATCCGAAAATTCCCGTGAGATCATCGTAGCGCCCACCACCGGTAATGCTCAGACTCAGGGCTTCCGGATGATTTACTTTAACTTCGAAAATCATTCCGGTGTAGTAGTTGAGGCCACGGGCCAGGCTTATGTCGAGTTCGATTTTCGGTTCATAAATATTTCCGGATTTGTAATCCTTAACAAAACCCAGGTATTGTTCAATTTCATCCAGTCCTTTTTTGCCGAGGGCTGAATTTTCAAAAATGTTTTTCAGGAATTCAATCCGTTTGAGGTCGGAGTCGGATTTTTGAAAGGTTGAAATGATTTCAGTTAATTGGGAAACCTGCTTCTCTGAAAACCCCTTTTTTTCCAGTTCTGCAAATGCTGCGGTTCCCACCTTTTCAAACTTGTCGATGGCCACTACCATGTCCTGAAATTTGTCGGCGGCATCCAATACTTCGGCCAGACCTGAAAGAATTTTTCGGGAGTTATATTTAATTACAACGGGAACTCTCAGGAGAGAAAACACTTCCTGAGCCAGAAAAGTCAGCTCGCATTCGTACAGGAGTGAGTCGCTGCCAATGACATCGGCATCGCATTGAAAAAATTCCCGGTAGCGTCCCTTCTGGGGCCGGTCGGCCCGCCAAACGGGTTGAATCTGATACCGCTTGAAAGGAAATGAAATATTGTTTTTGTGTTTTACCACGAAACGGGCGAAGGGAACGGTAAGGTCGTAGCGTAAGGCTTTGTCGGTGATACGGGGATCATTCACCGGTTTTTCAAGCGATTTTTCAAAGGCTTCGCGGATTCCCTCCTTGTTTTTGGATTCAAAGGGACGGCTTACCAGAATTTTGTAGAGCAATTGATCGCCTTCATCGCCATACTTGCCGGTAAGGGTTTCAATGTTTTCAAGGGCCGGGGTTTCAATGGGCAAAAAAGCAAATTTCTCGAAAACTGAGGTAATGGTTTTGAAAATGTAATTCCTCTTCGCCATGTCCTCCGGCAAAAAATCTCTTGTACCGGAGGGGCTGTTTACACTGATGCTCATGAATTACATGCTTAGTTTTTTGTAACGAACCCGTTTCGGAGTAACATTTCCAACCCGTTTCTTTTTATTCTCTTCGTAATCGGAATATCCGCCTTCGAACCAATACACTTCCGAATCACCCTCGAAGGCAAGGATGTGGGTACAAACCCTGTCGAGGAACCAGCGGTCGTGGGAAATGATTACGGCACAACCGGCAAAATTTTCCAGGGCTTCTTCAAGCGCACGAAGGGTGTTAACATCAATATCGTTGGTGGGCTCGTCAAGCAGTAAAACGTTGGCTTCGGTTTTAAGCGTCATGGCCAGATTTAAGCGGTTGCGTTCTCCACCCGATAATACCTTGGCTTTTTTACCCTGATCGGGGCCGGTAAAATTGAAGCGTCCGATATAAGCACGGGAGTTGATCATTTTTCCTCCCATTTCGATAAACTCGGTACCCCCGGATAAAATTTCGTAAACGGTTTTTTCGGGATCAATTTCTGTGTGAGCCTGATCCACATAACCGATTTTTACGGTGGGACCAATTTTGATTTCCCCTTTGTCGGGTTTTTCCTGCTCCATGATGAGGCGGAAAATGGTGGTTTTTCCGGCACCGTTCGGGCCGATAATGCCCACAATACCCGCGGGTGGCAGTTTGAAGGTGAGGTTTTCGTAAAGCAATTTGTCGCCAAAGGATTTTCCCACATTGGTAAATTCAATTACCTCATTGCCCAGACGAGGTCCGTTAGGAATGAAAAGTTCCAGTTTGTCTTCTTTTGCCTTTACATCCTCATTCAGTAATTTTTCATAGGCCTGTAAACGGGCTTTTTGCTTGGCCTGTCTTCCTTTGGCTCCCTGCCGCACCCAGTCTAATTCCCGCTCCAGTGTTTTTTGGCGTTTGCTTTCCTGCTTTTCTTCCTGAGCCAGTCGTTTTGATTTTTGCTCCAGCCAGGAGGTATAGTTTCCTTTATAGGGAATACCCTCGCCGCGGTCGAGTTCCAGAATCCAGCCGGCCACATTATCCAGGAAATACCGGTCGTGGGTAATGGCAATAATGGTTCCCTTATAATTTTTCAGATGTTGTTCCAGCCAGTCGACCGATTCGGCATCGAGGTGGTTGGTAGGTTCGTCGAGCAATAAAATATCCGGTTCCTGAATGAGGAGGCGACACAAAGCCAAACGGCGACGCTCTCCGCCGGACAGGTTTTTTACGGGTGCGTCGGAGGGAGGACAACGCAAGGCATCCATAGCTACTTCCAGACGGTTATCGAGATTCCAGAGGTCGTTCTGTTCAATTATCTCGGTAAGTTTTGCCTGGCGGTTGATGAGTTTTTCCATTTCCTCGTCCGACATAGGCTCTGCAAACTTATTGTTTACCTGTTCGTATTCTTCGAGGGTTTTTACATGTTCAGCGGCACCTTCCCTTACGATTTCAATAGCAGTTTTTGTATCGTCCAAAACAGGTTCCTGAGGCAGATAGCCGATTTTGTAGCCGGGAGAAAAATGCACATCACCCTGAAAATTCTTTTCAACTCCGGCAATAATTTTCATCAGGGTGGATTTTCCCGACCCGTTCAATCCTATAATGCCAATTTTTGCGCCGTAGTAAAAAGACAGGTAAATGTCCTTTAAAATGGTTTTGCCGGTATTGATCGATTTGGTCACATTGACCATTGAAAAAATAATCTGTTTTCCTTCTGACATGGTTTGATTTGTTATCCGGGCCAACGCGGCTTCCGGTGGGGGATGCGAAGTTAAAAAAATAGGGGTAAAAAACCCTTAGAAATTCGGAAAAAACAGGGGGTTTCTCTCGTTATATTTTCTCAGGTAAACGAAGATGGAATTCCGCTTTTTCTTTTTCTTGAGTGCCATAAACTCCTGGTAAAGCTGGGGGTCCCGGGCCAGCAGCTTTTCCATGTTTGTTACATTGAAGGCCAGACTGGTTCCGGTTTTGGTGTCGAGTACAAATTGAAAAGTCTGATAATTCGGATTGTTGGAACCCAGGTTGTAGGGATCGTAGATGGGATTGGGTGAATAAATATAAGCGGAATAATGGCAAATACTGCCCATGACCATAATCCGGTTAAAGTCGCGGCCGTGACTGATATAAACCGCACTGTTTTTAGAGTATCCCCAGATACTACTTGTTTTAACGGTTACCAGGGAATCGCGGAAATCGTAGTATTGGATTTTAGGGTTTTGCACCACTTTATCCAGAAAGCTGCTGCTTTCGCGGGGATAGTTGGAAACAATTTTTTCCGAAGGAATGGGGCGGTTGGCCCGGAACTGATCAAAGTTCAGGTAAATGCCCTCCCGAAACTCAAATCCCGGATAATGTGCAATGGAATCTACCTGGGCGGGCAGGGTAGTGGCCGGAAAAACCAGGAAAAGTAATATGCCCATGAAATTTTTCATGCTTCCCTCCTTTGCCTGAGGACTTCATAGATAACAATGCCCGTGCTGACCGAAACATTCAGACTGTCGTTTTTCCCGCGCATGGGAATATTAAAATGCTTTGCCCCTGTGTTCCAGCTATCGGATAAACCATCGGCTTCGGTTCCAAAAGCAAGGGCGGTGGATCCTTTAAAGTCGAGGTCCCAATAGTTTTCCTTCGCTTCGGGAGAGGCGGCATAAACGGCAATATTATTTTTTTTGCAGAAATCAAGAACTTCGCTTACGCCCGCCAGAAAAAGCGGCACGGTAAACAGACAGCCCACGCCCGAGCGGATAACATTGGGATTATAGATATCTGTTTTGGGATCGCATACAATAACGGCATCCACACCCGCACCGTCGGCACAACGCATGACGGCACCGAGATTTCCCGGTTTTTCTACCGCCTCGAGGATAATAATCAGGGAGCGGGCGCCCGGACGAAAACCGTTTAAGTCATGGTTCCCAAACCTGAAAACAGCCAGGAGTCCGTCCTTTCCGTTCCGGTAACTCAGGCTTTCGAAAATTTTGGAACTGAGCAGGGTTTGAGGAATTTTATCAAGGCCATTTTTAGAAGGCCGGGCATTTTCCGAAATAAAAAGTTGTTCCGGTTCATATCCCGCTTCCAGGGCCATGTGTATTTCCTTTTCTCCCTCCACAACAAAAGTCCGGGTTTCTTTTCGCAGGGCCGGTTTTTTCATCAGGCCCGAAAGCAATTTTACTTTTGGATTGGAGAAGGAGGTAATCAGTTCGGGTGACATACCGCAAAGATAAGGCAATCATTCGGGGTTTCTTATCTTTGTGGGAGATTCCGAAGGCTTGAAAAAATATTTTTCTTTCGTAAAATTTTCCCACACCATATTCGCTCTTCCTTTTGCGCTTACGGGTTATTTCTGGGCTTTACATCATTATAATCTCGATTTTTCCCTGAAAGTTTTGCTGTTGGTACTGGCGGCCATGGTATTTGCGCGTAATGCCGCCATGGGATTTAACCGGTATGCAGACCGGAGAATAGATGCTTCGAACCAACGAACACAGAACCGGGAAATTCCTTCCGGAAAAATTTCACCGGGGGCGGCTCTGGCGTTTGTACTTATCAATGCAGGACTGTTTGTGTTTGTTACTGCCTTTTTAAATCCACTTTGTCTTTACCTTTCTCCGGTGGCCCTCGGGGTAATATTGGGTTATTCCCTCACCAAGCGATTTACTTTTTTATGTCACCTTTTTCTCGGGTTGGGACTTTCGCTGGCGCCGGTGGGAGCCTGGTTAGCAGTTTCGGGCAGTTTTCATGTTTTACCGGTATTGCTGGGACTGATGGTTTTATTCTGGGTGGCCGGTTTTGATATAATTTATGCTTTGCAGGATGCTGAGTTCGACCGTGAGAACCGGCTTTTTTCCATCCCCGCTTTTTTCGGAAGGAAGAAGGCGCTTCTTATTTCAAGAGGAATCCATGTATTGTGTCTGGTTCCCGGAATAATTATACTGCTGTATTTTCAGCAGGGAGGGTTTTTTCTAAGCGGTTTTTTGATTTTTTCAGGATTGCTGGTGTTTCAGCATAGCCTGGTAAGAGCCGGGGATCTGAGCAGGGTTAATATGGCCTTTTTTACCACGAATGGCTTTGCTTCCCTTATTTTCGGCACGCTGGCCATCGTTCAGGTGCTTTGACTTTTGGCTTTTTCGCGGGCTTTTTTTCTCCTTCTTATTCTGGCTTTCCGGGCTCTCATGTTAAGTAACTCCACGAGGAAGGCAAAGGCCATGGAAGAATAAATGTAGGGTTTGGGAACATGCACTTCAAGTGCTTCGAGCACCAGGAGAAAACCGATCATGAGCAGGAATGCAAGCGCCAGGATTTTCAGGGTAGGATTTTTTTCAATGAATTGGGCAATGGCCCCTGAAAAAATCATCATAACGATCATGGAAGCAACCACCGCAAGCACCATGATGAGGATATTATCAACAATACCCACGGCGGTTAAAATAGAATCGAAGGAGAAGACAATATCAATTAATACAATCTGAAAAATAATATTTGAACGGGAGGGTCCGTTTTTGGGTTTTCCTTCGGCAAGAAATTCTTCCTCTTCACCGGAAACCTTCACGTGAAGCTCACTCACGGTTTTTGCCAACAGAAATATTCCGCCGCAAAACAGAATAATATCCCGACCACTAAAGCCCATGCCGAATAGGGTAAAGAGGTCGGCTTTTAATCCTGCAATCCAGGTAATACCGAATAAGAGAATAACACGGGTAATGAGGGCTACCAGCAATCCCAAAAACCGGGTTTGCTTTTGTTGCAGAGGATCTTTAATGCGGGCGCAAATGATGGAAATGAAAATGATATTGTCTATGCCCAGAACAATTTCCAGCAATGATAAAGTGAGTAAACTGAGAAGACCTTCGGGGCTAAGCAGGTCGTTTAATAATTCCATTTAGGGGTGAATTGGTATGCAAAATTAAATTTTTTCTACTCATTCTCAGTAATTTATAAAAAATTTAGTACCTTGTATTGCATAGTATATGATTTAATATATATCTTTGTATTGTAGAATTGATAATAAAAGGTCACATGAAGGAGAAAAACATAGAAAATACCAAGGCTCAGATGAAAAAGGGGGTGCTTGAATACTGCATCCTGTCTATCCTGTCCTCGGGCGATGCCTATCCAACCGAAATCATCGAAAGGATGAAACAGGCCCGCCTTGTGGTAGTGGAAGGAACGCTTTACCCTTTGCTCACCCGCCTGAAGAATATGGGCCTGCTCAGCTACCGCTGGGAAGAATCGAGTAGTGGTCCGCCCCGAAAATATTACCGCCTGACCGACATCGGCGAGCAATTTTTAACCGAGCTCGAAAAAACCTGGGAAGAGCTTGTTGCAAGTGTTAACCAGGCCACGGGAAAAAACGAAAAATAACATTGATAAAATAAACAGCCATGAAAAAGACAGTAACCATAAACATCAGCGGAATAATTTTCCACATCGAAGAAGATGCCTACGATGCCTTGAGCCGTTACCTGGCCACCATCAAAGGATATTTTGAAAAATCGGAAGGCCGCGATGAAATTATGGGCGATATAGAAATGCGCATTGCCGAAATCCTGAAGGGAAAAATCTCTGATTTTAAACAGGTGGTTACCATGCAGGATGTGGAGGAAGTGATAGATATTATGGGAAAGCCAGAAGAATTCGCCGAAGGTGCCGAAGCAGGAAGCGATGCCTCAGAGGAAGTTTTTGAAGAAGATATCCGAAGTGGAAAGCGGCGCAGGGTGTTTCGCGATCCGGATAATGAAATTATCGGTGGTGTGTGTGCGGGGATAGCCAATCATTTTGATATCGATCCTTTATGGTTGCGTCTTGGACTGGTTGGATTTACCTTACTGGGCGGAGCCGGAATTCTCATATATATCATTCTCTGGATTGTAATTCCCCAGGCAAAAACCACCGCTGAAAAACTGGAAATGCGGGGCGAAAAAGTGAATGTGAAAAACATCCGCAAAACGGTGGAGGATGAAATGGGAAACATTAAAGAAAAAGCCAAAAATTTTGGCGATGCCGCCGGCAAATCGTTTAAAACAAAAGGCAAGGATGCCGGGGAAAAACTAACCGAATTCCTGGTTTCGGTGGGAACCTCCTTTATGAAAGTGTTCGGAAAATTACTGGCCATTGTGCTGATTATATCCGGTGTGGTTCTTTCCATCGTGTTGTTCAGTGCCGTATTCGGTGTTTTTAACTGGGGCTGGACTCCCTTTCATGTCTGGATTCCCGCATTTTTTTCTTCCGGGTTTCAAATGGATCTGGGTTTTATTGCCCTGCTCCTGATTGTGGGAATTCCCGTACTGATGTTAATTTACGGCGGATTCCGGCTTTTACTGGGCATTCGTGAAAAGAACAGAATTGTAAGTCTGGCCGCTACCATACTTTGGTTTTCCGGACTCGGACTCGCAGCTTACCTGGGTTTTGAAATTTCATCTGAGTTCCGCGAGAATGCCAGAATTAAAGAAGTAATTACGGTTCGCACCAAATCCGATACCCTCTATCTCAGAAATGCAGAGGACTTTCCCGAAATTCCCGATTACGACCGGTTCAACCGTAAACACCGGCATCACGGAAATTCACGAGGTATTGATATGGCAGGACCGGTTGGTGATGAGATCGTGTTTGGTTTCCCCGATGTTTCGGTAGAGCCTACAGATTCCGACAGCTTCAGGATTGAAATCATCCGTGGCGCCTCAGGTTCCGACAAAAAATCTGCCTCTGAGAGAGCCGGAAAACTAATGTACCGTCCGGCCCTGGTTCAGGACTCTCTGGTAACCTTATCCGAATTCGGAAAATTCGGTATTGCAGAAACATGGAGGGGACAGTCGGTGAAAATTATCATCCGCGTTCCCAAAGGAAAAGCTGTGTTCTTTTCCCGGTCGATGAAGAACCTGTTGTTTAATGTAGACAACATCCACAATACCTGGGACGGCAATATGATAAACCGTACCTGGTTAATGACGGAAGAAGGATTGGATTGCGTGAACTGCCGTGGTATTGACAAGGAGGAGTCGTTTAACCGGAAGAAAAAGCAATCGGAAAAAGATCATCCTGCCGACTATGTTCATTTCATTCGTATGTGAGGGTATTTCCCCATAAATCCATCTGATGCATTACCCATTGTTTCCGGCCCTGAAGATAAGGGCCGGGATTTTTGGCGGAATATTTTCTGGGACTTGGAAGTACTGAAATCAACAAAGCAGCTTCGGGCTTGGAAATTTTTTGAGCCGGTTTTTTAAAGGCCCATTGCGAGGCTGCTTCGGCTCCGTAATACCCGTCGCCGAATTCCGCCACATTCAGATACACCTCCATAATTCTTTCCTTGCTCCAGAAAACCTCAATAAGAAAGGTAAAATAAACCTCAAACCCTTTCCGGATCCAGCTTCTTCCTGGCCAGAGAAAAACATTTTTGGCGGTTTGCTGGGTAATGGTGGAAGCCCCCCGTTTTCTTTTGCTTTTTTCGTTGTGCTCCATGGCTTTTTCAATGGCTCCGAAATCAAATCCGAAATGGTTCATAAAATTTTGGTCCTCGGCACACACAGCAGCCAGTTGCAGATGGGGAGATATTTTTTCAAGCGAAACCCAGTCTTTTTTCATCCTGACCTCCTTGCCCGAAAATAACTGCTCCCCACTCCTGATCAGCATTAAAGGGGTAAGCGGGATAGGAACCCAGCGAAACAGAATCACTGAACCAATACTTAAGATTAAAAACCATTTCAGGGCAAACAGGGCCCAACGCCTTACCTTTCCCAGTGCCTTAATAACTTTAGCCTTCAAGATTTGAAATAATCTGTAAATTTAAAGTAATTCAATATTCATTATGGAGCTATTTTCCGGAAGGACCTGGTTGCCTAAAGTATGGAAACATGGGGTGGATTCTGAGCATCTCCGCCGGGCCGTCCTGATTCATCAATATCTGGTAATCTCCATCTCGGTAGTTTTATTCGGGATTGTTTATTATCTCCTCTTGGGCTCTGTATCTAATTTTCCCTATTCCTTTGCCCTTCTGGTTTTCCTCCTGGTTTGTTTACTGCTGAATCTTAAAGGATACCCCATTCTGGCTTTTCACCTGCAGGCAGGAGTAATCAACTTCATGATTTTTATTTTCAACCTGGGACTCGGAAAAGAAGGATTGACCTTCCTGTTTTATTTTCCTTTAATCATGTCGCTGGTAATGATATTCAACGACCGGAAAACCCGTTTTTCCCTTTTTGTCCATTTGGGACTTACCCTTTTTTTGGCCTTCCTTTCCATGTTCCTGGTTTTTAAGGGATGGCTTATTGACCTGGGGCTTGATTCCAGCGCCAAAGCATCTTCTCCTGTATTCAATAGTGTATTCAGCCTTATTATAATGATTGTGCTGGTAAACCTGTTCGCCAAAAGCAATCTCCGGAATCAAGAGAAACTACGCCGCATTATTCGGGACAAAGAAGTGTTGATAGCCGAAGTGCATCACCGGGTAAAAAATAACCTGGCTATTATGTCGGGTTTGTTGAACCTTCAGAAAAATCTTATTACCGATAATTTTACGCGGGAAGTTTTGGAGGATAGCAGGAACCGGATTTCATCCATGGCCCTGATCCATGAAAAGCTTTATAAGAATCCCACCTTCTCTTATATCGATATTTCCAGCTATATCCGAAGCCTGTTCGAAGATCTTGAAAAGTCATTCAGCTCGGCTACCGAAGTGAATGTACAACTCGATCTTGAAAATATTAATATCGGCATCGATCAGGCCATTCCCTGCGGATTAATTCTAAATGAACTTATTACAAATTCCTACAAACATGCCTTTAAAGGCAGGAATAAGGGATTGATTAGAAAAAAAAAAAAAAAAACAGGGGAGGAGGTGCTGTCTGTATATAAACACGATGGGGTTGGGGTTAATAATGTGGAAACGTTAAAAGACTCCGAATCTCTTGGAATAACGGTTATTACCTCCCTCAGCGACCAGTTAGACGGGAAGTGGTCCTTTTCCAATGAACCCGGCTTTTGCTTCAGATTGAAGTTTTTAGTTAAAAAAACTTAAGTCCTTTTTCACTCCTTTCCAAAGCCCTAATTTTGCCGGTAGTAAGCAATTTTTACCCCTTGAAACAATCCCCCCTTCCCGGTTCCATTATTGGCTACATTTGGCACAGGTTTTTTTCCATGAAAAAAGTACTTTTTTTCTTTTTTATTCTTGCCTCACTACCCACCATGGCCCAGCTTCCCAATATGGGTGGCCGTTCCATGAATGTGGGTCGCTTTTACGGAAAAATACTCGACAGTATTTCCGGAAAGGGGATTGAATACGCCGTGGTTCAATTGCATGGCACCAAATTCGACAGTGTTTCAAAAACCTGGAAGCCGGCCATAATTACAGGTCAACTCACCAACGCAGCCGGAGAGTTCAGCCTTGAGAATCTTACTCCCTTTGGTTCTTTCACACTGAAAATAACCGCCCTTGGGTACAAGCCCATGGAAATGAAGGTTGCCTTTAACCTGGACTTTTCAAAAATGAATCAGGGTGGAGGCGGAAGGGAAGGGAACTGGTCTTCGGCTCTTAACAGCGTGGACAAAGACCTTGGAAACATCCGGCTCAGGGCCGATGTGAAAACCCTGAATGAAGTAGAAATTGATGGCGGACAGCCGGATGTGGAACTGAAAATTGATCGCAAAGTTTACAACGTAGAAAAAAACCTGACGGCCATGGGCGGTAATGCCCAGGATGCCCTCAAGAATGTTCCTTCTGTAAATGTTGATCTGGACGGCAATGTAACACTTCGCAACGCCTCACCCCAGATTTTTATTGATGGACGACCCACAACACTTTCACTCGATCAAATTCCTGCCGATGCCATTCAATCCATTGAAGTAATTACCAATCCGAATGCCAAATTCGATGCTTCCGGCGGTGGCGGCGGAATAATAAACATTGTGTTGAAGAAAAACAGAAAACCCGGATACAACGGCAGCATCCGCGCCGGATTCGATTCCAGGATCAGGGGTAATTTCGGAGGCGACCTGAATGTGAGGGAAGGAAAGCTGAATGTTTTTGTAAGTGGCTTTCTCAACCAAAGAAAATCCAAAAGTTTCGGGGAAACCACAAGGGATGAAATCATGGGCGATCCTAAAATTTCTTTCCTCCAGGAGAATCTTTCCACTACCAATGGGTTTTTCGGTATGGGTCGGTTTGGAGCCGACTATTTCGTGAACCTCAGAAATACAATTACCCTTACCGGTATTTATGTGAGGGGTTCTTTCAACCCGCTCGATGAACTTTTTGCCCGTACCGATTCCAATTATTCTTCCTATTCCAATTACTCAACCTACGATCGCTTTTCAGATACCCAGCGGGATTTTGACAACATGGGTCTTTCCCTGCAAACTAAAAAATTATTCCCTAAGGCAGGAAAGGAGCTTACCACCGATATTAATTATAACAACAGCAGCTTCACCAATACTTCAGAGTTTAAAACAAACTATTATAATTCAAGCGGAACCCAGTTAGGTCCCTCCTTTCTTCAAAAGCAGGTTGCCGATGGAGGTAATGTGTTTTATACCGCCCAGGTAGATTTTGTGAACCCCATCGGCGAAAAAATGAAAATTGAAACCGGTGCCAGAGCAGCCGTCCGCGATTTTATCAGCCGCAACGATAACTACCAGCAAAATTTCCTCACCGGGGAATACCAGCTTTTGAAAAACCAAAACGGTCATTACCACTTTGTGGATCAGGTTTATGCCGGATACGGAATATTCTCGCATCAGGTGAAAAAAATCAGCTATCAGGCCGGAGTAAGGGTTGAAAGCTCCTTCTATTTTGGAGAACTGCTCGATTCCAATGTTTCTTTCACGAATAGTTTTCCCCTGAGCCTTTTTCCAAGCGGTGCTCTTACCTATCAGAAAAATTCCAAAAGCGATTTTCAGTTTAACTTTGCACGCCGGATTAATCGTCCAAACTTTTTTCAGCTTATCCCCTTTACCGATTATTCCGATTCGCTCAACCTGAGCCGGGGTAATGCCGCGCTTACCCCCGAATTTACACTCTCGACGGAACTTAGCTACCTGCATACCTTCAGCCGGGGAAATTCACTTATGCTCACCGCCTTTTACCGTCACTCCACCGACCTCATCACTCGCTATCAGGTACGCGAATTCGACACGGTGCTTAACCGGAATGCTATCATTAATACTTTTCAGAATGCCGATGAAAGCTACGCATACGGACTGGAAGCAACGATTAAGTATTCCCCGAAAAAGTGGTTTGAATTCAGTTTGAACGGAAATGTTTACCAGTCGGTTATCGATGCCACCAATATTGACCCGGGTCTTGAAAACGAACAGTTTTCCTGGAATGCAAAAGGGAACATTACTTTCAAATTACCCAAAGATTTTCAATTGCAATTCAACGGCGATTACCAGTCGCGCATGGCCCTTCCTCTTGGGGGTGGTGATGGCTGGAGAAGATACGGCGGCGGAGGCATGCATTGGGGTGGCTCTTCCACATCCTCTGTTCAGGGCTATATGGAACCCAACTGGAGTCTCGATGCCGGGATTAAATGGAGTTTCTGGAAAGAGAAGCGCGGGTCGCTTAGCCTTAACATAAATGATATCTTCCGTACCAAATACAATATCACCTATACGGAATCGCCATTCTTTGTGCAGCGTACTTCACGCATTCGTGATCCCCAGATAGTAAGGCTGAATTTCAATTACCGATTCGGTAAATTTGATGTGTCCCTCTTCAAGCGGAAAAACATGAAGATGAATACAGAGGGAATGGATATGGGAATGTAAAACCCTTTACCGGTTCAAACGGTTCCCAAGGCTTTCCATGTAAATTTTCTTTGCCTCCGAAACGGAAAGCGAAACCGCTTTTCCAAACTGCATTACCTCACCACCGGTAATTCCGATTTTTTCAAGGGGAACACCGCAGGTTTTGGCAAGGGCTTTTAAAGCCTCAGCATTATTTTCGGAAACACTCAGCAGAATTCTGCCCTGAGCCTCGCCGAACAAAAATGCGTCGGCGCGCATTTCCTCATTCATGGAAACAGAAAATCCGATTTCATTGGCAAAAGCCATCTCCGCCAGGGCCACAAACAAACCTCCGTCGCTGATGTCCTGGGCAGCATTAATAAGTCCTTTCCGGATTGCTTTTTGGGTAAAATCCTGCACCGCCCATTCCTCATCCAGATTAAAATAAGGGGCGGGACTTTCCTTTACGCCCAGTATAGAATACAGGTACTCCGATGCGTTTAGGTCTGCCACCTGTTTGCCCGCAAGAAAAATTTGTTCGCCTTTGGAACCGAAGCCCAGGGGAGTGACAAATTTTTTATCATCCACAATGCCCAGCATACCAATGGTAGGGGTAGGGAAAACCGGACCTTCAAAAGAAGACTGGTTATAGAAACTTACATTACCTCCCGTTACCGGGGTTTTGAATTTTTCACAGGCTTTGCTCATGCCTTTGATAGAACCCACAAACTGCCAGTAAACTTCAGGGTTGTAGGGGTTTCCGAAATTCAAACAATTGGTAATGGCAGAGGGAATGCCTCCCGAGCAGGAGATGTTTCTCGCAGCTTCAGAAACAGCAATGGCACAACCGGTTTCCGGATCGGCATGAACATAACGGGAATTACAATCCACTTTCATGGCTAATGCCCGTGAGGTGCCGCGAATGTTAACCACCGAAGCTGCTGATGGATGGTTAGTACTCATGTTTACGGTTCCCACCATGGAATCGTATTGATGGTAAACCCAGTTTTTAGAGCAGATGTTCGGATGTGCCAACAACTTTAAAGCACTTTCTTTTACATCAGCAGGGGAAGTGGATTCCCATTTAAAATTTTTTGCCCTGCGGAAATATTCCGGTTCTGAAAATTCTCTTTCATAAACCGGAGCGCCTCCGCCGAGTACCAGTGATGCTGCCGGAACATCGGCTACCAGTTCTCCGGCCATGTAATATTTCAGCCGGTCGCCTTTGGTTACCACGCCAATCTGCACACAATTCAAATCCCATTTATCAAAAACCTGCCTGGCTTCCGCCTCTCGTCCTTTTTTCACGACAACCAGCATTCGTTCCTGGGATTCGGAAAGTAATATTTCCCAGTCGCGCATACCGTCCTGCCGGGTAGGAACCTTGTCAAGCCAGATTTCCATACCGTGTTTACCCTTGGCACTCATTTCCGAAGTAGAGCAGGTGATGCCGGCAGCACCCATATCCTGCATGCCCACCACGGAGCCGGTCTTGATAACCTCGAGCGTAGCTTCCAGAAGCAGTTTTTCCTGAAAAGGATCTCCCACCTGAACGGCAGGCAAATCTCCGGCAGACTCTTCGGTAATATCTTTCGAAGCAAAGGCAGCGCCATGAATTCCATCTTTGCCGGTTGATGATCCCACAATGAAAACCGGATTTCCTTCACCTTCCGAAATGGCACTTACCGTTTCTCCCACCTTCACCAGTCCCACGCTCATTGCATTTACAAGGGGGTTCACATGAAAACACTCGTCGAAAAAAACTTCTCCACCTACCGTGGGAATACCGAAAGCATTTCCATAATCGCCAATTCCTTTCACCACACCTTTGATCAACCACTTTGTTTTTTCATGATCCGGATTTCCGAAGCGAAGTGAATTCAGTTGAGCCACAGGCCGGGCCCCCATGGTAAAAATATCGCGGTTGATACCTCCCACACCCGTGGCGGCACCCTGATAAGGTTCCAATGCACTCGGATGATTGTGGGATTCAATTTTAAAGGCACAGGCAAGGCCATCGCCGATATCGATCAGACCGGCATTTTCCTCACCTGCCTTGGCCAGCATGTGAGGTCCGTCTTTGGGAAGGGTTTTGAGCCAGCGAATGGAATTTTTATAGGAACAATGCTCACTCCACATAACCGAATAAATACTCAGTTCGGTAAAGTTGGGAACGCGGCCAAGAATGCTTTTTATTTTTTCAAATTCCTCAGGCAGTAAACCCAGTTTTTTGGCTGTTTCTACCGTTGGAAGTGTGGTTTCAGACGAAATACTCATAAAAATTGAATTGTTTGCAAAATTAAGCACCCTGACTTAATTAGAGTTACTTTCTTTTCAACATTCGCAATTACTTATATTTGATAAATTAAGAATGGAACACCTGCCTTCCATAGTTTTTTTTCTGCTTTCAGCACTGGCCCTGATTTTCCTGCCCTTTTTCCGCCTGCCTGAGATTCCCCGGAAATGGTTAATTTTTGCCTGGGTCGTGAAGCTGGCTGCTGCAGCGGCATTCATAGGGTATTACAATAAATCCGGCCTCAACCGGGAGGTGATGGATGCCTACCGTTTTTTTGATGATTCAAGGATATTTTTTGAAATAAAAGAAGAAAACCCGGAAGCCTTTTTCCAATTGCTTACCGGTATAGGTGGCGGAGCGGAGGCGGACCTAATGGCCGGAAACCGGATGGCCAACTGGAACCTCGGCAAATCCTATAATTTTTACAACGATAACCGGGCGATGATTCGACTCAATGCCCTGCTTATGTTTTTTTCGGGCGGAGATTATTTTTTTCATGTTCTTTTTTTCTGTTTTCTTTCTTTTGCGGGTTCGGTTTTTCTCTTTAAGACCCTGCGGCATAAATTTGAAATTTCTCCGGTCTGGGTATTTGCCATTCTTTTTTTCTGGCCCGGACTTATTTTCTGGACTTCGGGAGTATTGAAAGAATCGCCCTTATGGCTGGGAGCCGGTATGTTTTTTTACGGTCTTTTGTCCGAATCGGGCAGTTTGTTTAAGCGCATGCTTGTTTTGGCGGTGGGAACCGTGGTGCTGTTGATGTTCAAAATTTACTTCCTCCTGGGCGTATTGTTCTGGCTGCCCTTTTATCTTTTTGGAAAAAAGTTTATTACCCAAAAAAGAAAAATCTATTTCTCATTTGTTGCTCTGGCCGGACTGGTAATTATTTTCTCGGTTTGGTTTGGTTCGGAACCTTTCCGGCAAATGCTCTCCGAAAAACAACGCGATTTCATTTTGCTGGGCCGGGGAGGGACTTATCTGGTAAACCTTAATAATTCCGATACGCTTTATTTTCCCGTGGTAAACGGAGCAACCATTCCCCTAAAAATGCTCCCCGATTCCGGACAGGTGGCCATGGCCTCGGCAGCATCGGGATTCCTCTGGCAAAACAAAGCCGAAGGGGAAAGGGTAGAGGCCGCCCCGGACCAAGGACCCTACCTGTTGCTTATGAACCTGAGTCCTGCCCGTAGCTTTACGGATATTCCCCGCCTCATGCCCGAAAAACCCGCCTCGCTGTTTCCGGCCCTGGCTCATGGACTTTTCAATGTTTTTTTCCGACCCCATCCCCTCGAATGGAAGGGTGTTTTTCAGATTATTTCCGGTCTCGAAACAATCCTGCTTCTGCTCATTCTTATCTTTCTGTTTCCCTGCCTTTCCCTGAGCCGGATTAAAGGATTGTCCCTTTTCTTTTTCTTCTTTTTTGTTGCCCTTACTTTGCTTGCCCTGCCGGGAATAATAACTCCGGTACTCGGAGCTCTGGTTCGTTATAAGGTGCCCTTGATACCCCTGTTTATTTTTTCCTTTTTTGCCCTTTTCGACCTCGCGAAAGCCCGATTGAAATACCCCCGGGCAGGCAGGTTTTTTTAATCCTTTTCCACAGGATAATTGGTTATTTTTGGCTTCGTTTCCAATTATGGCATTTAAGGATTTATTCAGGAAAAAATCCGTTAACCAGATCCTCGCTCAGGTGGCTGAGGGCGGTGGCGACGGTCATGGAGGAAAACTCCATCGGACCCTCAGGGTTAAAGACCTTGCCTCCTTCGGGATTGCCGCTATTATCGGGGCCGGTATTTTCAGTACCATTGGAAAAGCCTCCGCCGACGGAGGTCCCGGCGTGGTATTTCTTTTTGCCTTTACTGCCCTGGCCTGTAGCTTCGCGGCCTTTGCCTATGCTGAATTCGCCAGCATGGTGCCTGTGTCAGGGTCAGCCTATACATACTCCTATGTGGCCTTCGGGGAGTTGATGGCCTGGATCATTGGCTGGTCTCTCATTATGGAGTATGGCATTGGAAATATTACCGTGGCTATTTCATGGTCCGATTATTTTACCGGCCTGCTCGAAAGCGGTGGTATTCACCTGCCCCAATGGATTCAAATGGATTTCCTTTCCGCTAAAAACGGATACGACGAAGCCCTGGCCCTCATGAGTTCCGGAAAAGAATTTTCAGCCCTTCCCGACGCACTTAAATTTGCCCATATTGCCTGGACCGAAGCTCCTGCCCTGGGTCCTTTGCGGCTTATTGCCGACCTCCCCGCCCTTCTCATCATTGTACTGATTACGGCTTTGGTTTACCGGGGTATGAAAGAATCGAAAAATGCAACCAACGCGATGGTGGTTATCAAACTTGCCGTGATTCTGCTGGTGATTGCCGTTGGAGTTTTTTATGTGGATACCGATAATTGGTCGCCCTTTGCTCCCCATGGCATTTCAGGCATTCTAAAAGGAGTAAGCGCCGTGTTTTTTGCCTACATAGGCTTCGATGCTATTTCCACAACGGCCGAAGAATGTGAAAACCCGCAACGCGATCTTCCCCGCGGAATGATGTGGGCCATTATTATTTGTACCGTTCTCTACATTGCCATCGCCCTTGTGCTGACCGGAATGATTAAATACGATCAACTCGCAGTAGGCGATCCCCTGGCTTTTGTTTTCGGAAAAGTAAATCTGAAATGGATGTCGGGCATTATTGCCGTGAGTGCGGTGGTTGCCATGGCCAGCGTTTTGCTTGTTTTCCAGATGGGACAACCAAGGATTTGGATGAGCATGAGCCGCGATGGTCTTTTGCCTCCGGCCTTTTCACGCATTCATCCCAAGTATAAAACGCCTTCCTTCGCAACTGTTGTAGTGGGTTTTGTGGTAGCTGTGCCTGCCTTGTTTATGAACCTTACCATGGTTACCGACCTTTGCAGCATAGGAACCCTGTTTGCCTTTGTGCTGGTTTGTGCCGGAGTATTAAAAATGGGCATGGATAAAAATGCACCCAGAGGAAAATTCAAAACGCCCTATATCAATTCCCGTTTTATCATGCCCCTGCTTTTCGCCCTCGGGGTTTGGATATCACTTTTCTATTTCAAAGAGGATACGCTTTCTTTTCTCACCAATAAGCCAAAGCATTTCGATGCTTCCACTTTTGTTACTTCCCTGAGCCGGGAAGAAATTGCTCTGGTGAAAAATGAAATTGCCCTCGCTGACTCCGCCGGACTGGCCGGTGTGGATGGTGATGCCGCTGCTTACCTGGGCGAAATGAAAGAAAAGGATTATAAAGCCCTTCTCGACAGACTACCCCTCGAAGAAGGAAAGAAAATTGAATCCGGCTGGGATAATTTCCGACATAAAATTCCCATGTGGATATTTCTTATCATTCTCGTAGGCTTAGTCATTTCCTCCGTGGTTCACAAACACAGTCTTATTCCTATGCTTGGCCTGGTTTCCTGTCTGTATATGATGGCGGAACTCGGACTTTCAAACTGGATTGGTTTTGGAATCTGGCTGGCGGTAGGATTGGTAATTTACTTTTTGTATGGAAATCGTAACAGTTTGTTAGGAAAGAAAAAATGAGCAAGGGAATTGTTTTTATTACCGGTGCCAGTGCCGGGTTTGGAAAAGAAACGGCCATCAAGTTTTCAGCTGCAGGTTATTCCGTTATTCTGTGTGCCCGTCGCAGCGAAAAACTGGAAATTCTTAAAATGGAATTAGAAGGAAAAGGCGGAAGTGCGCTGGTTCTTACCCTGGATGTAAGAAATAAAGAATCGGTTTTTTCGGCCATTGCATCGCTTCCCGAATCCTGGAAAAATATAGACATTTTGGTTAATAATGCAGGACTCGCTTCCGGATTGGCTCCCATTGACAAAGGCGATACCGATGACTGGGATAAAATGATTGATACCAATGTAAAGGGATTGCTTTACCTCACCCGTGCCGTTTCACCCGGCATGATAGAAAGAGGAGGGGGTCATATTATTAATGTAGGATCCATTGCCGGAAAAGAAGTGTATCCCAACGGGAATGTGTATTGCGGCACCAAACACGCCGTTGACGCCATTACGCGGGCAACCCGGATTGATCTGGTTCAATATGGCATTAGGGTATCGGGCATTTGTCCGGGTTTGGCATAAACCGAATTTTCCATTGTCCGCTTTAAAGGTGATAAAGAAAAAGCAGGAATGGTTTACAAGGGGCTCAAACCCTTAAGCGCCGAAGATATTGCCGAAACCATTTTCTGGGTCGCTACCCGTCCCGCCCATGTAAATATTCTGGATGTGGTGTTAACCCCCTCTGCTCAGGCCAACTCAACACTTGTAATCCGGAAAAACTAAGCCATGAATAGATTATTTTTTCGTTGTTTCCTCCCCGGTTTATTTTCAGTTCTGGTTTTTGCATCCTGCGGAAAGAAGGAAGCCGTGGGTCTGATCGTGCATAATGGAATAATTTACACCCTCGATTCTGCCTTTTCCCAGGTGCAGGCCTTTGCCGTTAAGGATGGTAAAATTGTGGGAACCGGGAGCAGCGAGGAGATGCTGAGCCGATTTTCCGCTAAGGAAAAATTCGATTGCAAAGGAGCGGTAGTGTATCCCGGCTTCATCGATGCGCATTGTCATTTTCTGAAATATGCCATTGGCCTGGAAAGGCTTGACCTGGTAGGTTGTAAATCATTTAAGGAAGTGTTGGACCGCCTGGTTTCGTATGTGCCGGGCAGCACCGAGGAATGGATTCAGGGCAGGGGATGGGACCAGAACTTATGGGAGAACAAATCATTTCCGGTAAAAAATGCCCTCGACAGTTTATTTCCAGATCGTCCCGTGGTTCTTACCCGTATCGACGGCCATGTGGCCCTTGTGAATTCAAAAGCATTAGCCTTGGCGGGCATCAATGAAAAGACCCGTATTTCGGGCGGGGAAATTTTCCTGGAGAAAGGAAAGCCAACGGGCATTCTGGTAGATAATGCGGTGGATTTAGTTACCTCAAAAATTCCCCAACCCGGTTATGAAACCTGGAAAAAAGTTTTGAGTCGTGCTCAGGAAAATTGTTTTGCAGCGGGATTAACCGGATTGGCAGAGGCGGGCCTGATGCGGGATGAAATAGAACTCATTGAAAAACTTCAGAGCGAAAGTATTCTCAAGATCAGGATATATGCCATGATTGCCGATTCCGCCCCCAACTTTGAGTATTATTTAAACCGGGGTCCTTATCAAACCGAGCGCCTGAATGTAAGGTCCTTTAAATTTTACGGCGATGGGGCGCTTGGTTCAAGAGGTGCCTGTCTGATAAAACCCTATAACGACCGCCCCGGGCATTACGGATTTTTACTTCGTTCAAAAGCATATTACGATGAGATGGGTCACAAGCTCGCGGCTGCGGGTTTTCAGATGAACACCCATTGCATTGGCGATTCTGCGGTAAGGCTGATGACGGATTTATACGGACATATACTGGGAAAAAACAACGATGCCCGCTGGCGCATAGAGCATTGCCAGGTGGTGCATCCGGAGGATTTAAAAAACTTCCGTGAGTTTGGTATCATTCCTTCCATTCAGCCCACGCATGCCACTTCCGATATGGAATGGGTTCCGGCCCGTTTGGGAAATGAAAGGACTTTAACTTCGTATGCGTATAAAGAATTGCTGGGTGCTGCAGGCAGGGTAGCTTTGGGAACCGATTTTCCGGTGGAGCGGATTTATCCTCTGGAAACTTTTTATGCTGCGGTATTCCGGAAAACCACGGGTGGAAATCCTCCCGGAGGATTTCAGCCAGGGAATGCACTCAGCAGGGAGGAGGCATTGAAGGGAATTACCATTTGGGCGGCTTATGCAAATTTTGAGGAAAAGGTAAAAGGTTCATTGGAGCAGGGGAAATGGGCAGACTTTGTGGTTTTAGACAAAGATTTAATGAGTGCCGGGGAGGAGGAAATTTTGAAGGCCCGGATATTGTACACTTACCTGAACGGAGAATTGGTTTACGGGCAATGAGGAAATTATTTGTTTTATTTTTTTTAGGATTGGGGTTGACGGGGTTAGATGCGCAAACCCTTGGAGGAGATGTTATAGTTCCGCCCAAGGATATTATTTTCAGAACCCGTTTGGGTTTAATGCCCACGCTGATTTTTTATAAGAATCAGAAAGAGTACACGGCCAATACCCGTCCGGGTCAGGGTTTGGGATTATCCTTGCGGGGGGAGATAACTTTTAAGAAGAGGGACAGGTTAAAGTTGATGATGGGAGCCGATTATCTGGCACAGAAGATGAATTTCGACAGTTATTACAATCCATATTTTTACGATTTAAATTTCAAGTATCACCACCGGCTTATCATTCATCAATTGGTAATACCGTTTTTGTTAAAGCGGAGTTTTGGTGATGAGGACAATCAGATAAACATATTTTACATTCAGGGGGGCTGGGCTTTTCGGGCCTTGATGGGGGCACATGTAAAGGTAACGGACAAGGAGCAGGATGCGGTGGAGTGGAGGGGTTTTTCGGATTTATCGCTGGAGCATAATTTTATTTTAGATGGCGGGGGAGGCAGTTTTATGGGTGGCTTTGGCATAGAGCACAAGACCAGTCAGGATTTCCGCAAGTCGGTATTTTTTGAAGTTCAGTTACGTCATCATCTGAGCCGTGTTTATTACACCGGCAACAATTTGTCCAACAAAATCAAGTTTAAAGACACCCACCTTATGTTTACGATAGGGAAGGAGTTTTGATGTTGGGGGGCTGACGCTCGCTTCGCTTCGGTTAGGTTTCGCGTTTTTTTCTTTGTTTTATTGTGCTCAAACTCCCGAATGCATAATAATCCTGGGCGCTCAGCAAGTCTGCCATGAAGTTTCAATTACCCCGTTCGAGCCTACATCAATCGGCTTCCTTTGATCGGAAACTACGGCTAAAACATTGCCCAAATGATTACTCATTTCATAGGATCTGTGTCCACAACTGTCGGTAAAAAACTGGGTGGGAGCGGTGGCGGTACTCATGTCAAGCTTGTTGTTTAACATTCCAACTCTGGCGCTATTGCATGGTTATTAATGATATCCCTTGAAAAACAAAACATCCACCTAATACTGAAACCCCAGCTTTGAACCCTTACCCTTTGTTTCGGGTATGATAAACTCATCTACATCATCGTAGGTAAGGGTTCCTAATACCTCCGGCGTGCGCTGAGCAGCCTCCAAAGTGGCCATCCTCAAATGCTGCTTCTTTACACCGGCACCTATCACCTGTCGCACAACCCGCGCATTACCAAAGTGCTTGTCGCGGTTCTCATACAAGGCCGAAAAATAATTTTCCAAATGCTCCCTTGCCGCAGGATCTGGCTGTAACCTTTCCCTCGATAACATACTCAAAGCTATTCGCATCATGTCTTCCGGTACATAATCCTCGAAATGAAAGGTTCGGTCAAAACGCGATTTTAAGCCGGGGTTCGATTCAATAAACTCCTGCATGTTCTGCGTATATCCTGCCACTATCACCCCAAACTGACCCCGGTTGTCCTCCATCCTTTTTAATATTACCTGGATGGCCTCCTGCCCGAAATCGTTCGACGATGACCGCGAGGGACTCAAACCATAAGCCTCGTCAATAAATAAAATGCCACCCATGGCATCGTTAATGCGCTCCGAAGTTTTTATGGCAGTCTGACCTACATAACCCGCTACCAATCCCTCCCGGTCTACTTCCACCAAATGACCCCGCTCCAGAATGCCCAACCCCCGGTAAATTTTTGCAATGATCCTCGCTACCGTTGTTTTTCCGGTACCGGGATTTCCGGTAAACACACTGTGCAATGAAAATTTATTCAATATGTCACGACCGGTCTCCTGATAAAAGCGTACCAGCTTCACCAACTCATTTATTTCTTCCTTAATTCCGGTTAAACCTACCAGTTCATTCAATTCGTCAAGGCTGTCCTTCAAAGCCCGCTCGTCAATCTTTAATTTTAGTTCTTTTTTGCCCTTGCCGGCAAATACCTGGTGGATGTCGTTGGGAAGGAGTAAACTCAATTCCTCCGGTGCCAGACTGTTTAAATCGGGATGGGCCATCAAACGAATGCCCATGTTCATCTTGGCCTCGGTAATAACCGCATTGGCAAAACGGGCATTTCCGAATGTTTTGTCCCGCGAACGGTAGGCTTCGGTAAAATATTGTTTCAGTATCTCCCGGCATTCTTCATTTAAACTCAAATGGTTTTTTACAGCCGCCGAATCGGCAATGGAAACCAACTCCTCCGGTAAATAGTCAGGGAAATGATAATAATACGATATCCGGCTCCGAATGCCCGGATTTGAAGCCGTGAAGTTTTCCATTTCCTTGGGATAACCTGCGTACATTATGGCAATGTCTCCCTTCCCGTCGCTCATTTCCTTTAATAATATCTCGATTACCTCTTTCCCGAAATCATTGCTGTCGTCTTTGCCGCGTGTAAGCGCATAGGCCTCATCCACAAATAATATTCCACCGCGGGCCTCCTCAATTACTTTTTTAACACGGGGCGCCGTCTGACCAATATACTGTGCAACAAGGTCGGAGCGGTCAACTTCCTTTACATGTCCCTTTGATAACAAGCCCATAGACTTATAAATTTTGCCAAGCAACCTCACCACCGTTGTTTTTCCCGTGCCGGGATTTCCGGTAAACACGCTGTGCAGGGAAATTTTTGAATTGTCCTCGAATCCTTTTTCCTTCCTGATTTTTATAAAGTTCAGGTAATTGATGTTTTTCCTGATTTCGGTTTTTATTTCCTCCAGGCCGGTTAAGCTGTCGAGCTCCTTCAGGGCATCTTCCAGACTGGCGGGTTCACTGGCAGTATTGGCGGCCGGCTTTGAAGTTTTAGCGGCACCTGCTTCCAGGGCCTGATCCAGCGTGAAAATTATTTCAGGGTCGCCCTCGGTAAACTGATCTTCAGTCGTGGTAAACGGAACTATGGCAATCAGGGTGTCCATAAATACCAGTTCCACCGTGTACTTTTCGTCTTTCCAGATGCCGGGAGTGGCACGACCCCATCCTGCATGAAAGGTTACTATCTGGTCCTGCGATCCCTTTTTTACATAGTTAACACGACTGTCTTGCCCCTTGGGCTGTCGCGCATCATCGAAAAAGTTGAAAAACACTTCGCAGAAATAATCCTTTTCGGTTTTTACCCTGATGTTCAGTTCTACCCAAATGTATTTGGAGTCTTTCCGGGAAAACTCTTTTAAATATTTTTTGCTGGTGTTTTTGTTTTCGTTCTCATCGCCCTCATACATCCTTACCGAATCAATTTCAAAATAAGGGTTGCTGTCTTTGGTAACCCGGCCCACTTCTTCCACATAAAATTTCCTGCTGCCAACCAGCTCATTGTCTATATAGGCTTCCCATAAATAATCTCCCCTTTTCCAAAAGGTTCCCAAAGTAGCATTGCCCCAGCCATCGCGGAGGTACACAATATTTTCGTCGGTTTTTATGATTCTTTTGGTTTCCAGGGAGCAAAGCTCGGTTCTTTTTTCACCGTCCAGGGAAAAGCACTTTAAAAGGGCATTTACTTCCCATTCTTCTTCATCGAATAATTTATTGAAGAAGCTGAATTCAACCCGGATGTAATCGGTTTCCTCGCGGTCGTATACGGTGCGGTACTTTTTGGTGCTTTCTGCCATCCACTCATCGGAACCGTAAACTTTCAGGTCGCGGAACTTGTAATTTTTAAAGGCTTTTTCTGACACAGGAAATGGTTTTTTCGGTTTGGGAAAAAGGAAAACCTAAAATAAGAAAAATGGGTTTATTGCAAAAGAATTTTACAGCCCCGGGGCAATAAAACCTTTAAAATTTCCACCTGAGCCGGGTCAACAGGATTTCCACGCAGATCCAGGGTCTTTAAATTGGTAAGAAAGCAGATCTCATCCGGAAAACGGCTTATGTTATTCCCCCTTAAGGAGAGGTATTCCAGTTGGTTGAGGTAGCAAACTTCACGCGGAAAAGCCTGTATCCGGTTCATGTCCAGTTCCAGAATTTTTAATTTTTTCAGTTTTCCAATACAGCCGGGAATGTGACTGAACCGGCAATTGATGAGGGTGAGATTTTCAAGCTGGCTCAGCTTCCCGAAGTTGTCGGGCAGTGAATCCAAATTTACCTGATACAGTAATATATCCTTCAATGCACTCAAATATGCAATGCTGGATGGGAGCCGGAATGTGTCGCTGGAATTTTGCTGAATGTTCAGCATTTTTAATTTGGAAAGGTAGGCGATGTCGGAAGGAAGTGAGTCGAATTTGCATTGGTTTAATTCGAGATACATCAGGGTTTGCCAGTTTTCTATGCCACGGGGAAGTGATTTAAGTGGATTGTTCCGGGATGAGAAAAAGATAAGTGAGTTGAGTTGTGAAAAAGCCTCGGGCAAAGCTTCGCATCCGTTAGATTCCATTTTAAGAACCTGTAATTTGGATATAGCGGCAATTTTCTGGTCTATTTTATGGGTATCAGCCAGGGCTCCCTCCAGATGCAGTTTGTAGCAGGCACTCCCGGCTTTGTAAGCCGTCTTAAGATCGGAATAAACGGGGGTTCCCACCGGACCCAAAAGGGAAAAGGGAGAACGGAAAATGTCCTGGGCATGGGAAAATCCTGAAAGGAAAAATACAATCAGAAAAAGCAGGGCAGGGGTCTTTCTCATTAAAATCCTATTACAATTCCTCCTCTGATAATGGGATTTGGATATGGATAAAACGGGTCGTCATGCACATTCCACAAGGCGGTAAGAACCAGGGCTGAACTTCCCCCCAGTCGCTGGCTGATGCCTCCTCCCAATAAAATACCGGTGGTGTTAATCCGGTCGCGGGTGAAGGGCGAAAATTGTCCGTTGAGCCATTCGTATTCGGCATGGCCGAACAGAAACTCAATGGGATAATAGCGGGCAAAGGTGCGGGCTCCGTAAATATGTGTTTTGAAGGTGCTTTGGGAATGCCGGAAGGCATAATACATATAGGTGCCTCCCACGCCGTAAATAAATTTGTCGGTTATTTTGTAGCCGATAATGGGGCTTATGTCAACCACGGTGATGGTTCCAAACGAGGCCCCAAGGTTCCCACCGGTAACAATACGGTCTTTCGACCAAAATTGCGATTTTGCCTTTGGCTTCGGGTGCCGGGGTTCCTGATCCTGGGCAAATACAGGGGTATTTAGCACCAGAAAAAGGACGAGGCTCCGAATGAGAATTTTCATGCGTTCTAATTTAGGAAAAAACTTCTTCCCTTTCATACAACCGCAAATCCTGTGCCCATTTGTAATTTCTTATTTTTGTATTTATGAACATTGTTATTTCCGGCGCTTCTTCAGGCATTGGCTTCCATACGGCACTGGAACTGGCCCGTAGGGGTCATCATGTGCTGGCTTTTTCCCGATCTGCCGTAAAGCTGGAAAAGCTAAAAGCGCTTTCTTCTAATCGTGGGAACCCCGGAAAAATTACGGTGCTCCCCTTCGATCTTGCCTACGGCGATATTCCCGGTTTCGTGGAAAATGCCATCAAACCGGTGTTTGAAAGGGTGGATGTGTTGATTAATAATGCCGGAAGTCTGATCAATAAACCTTTTGCAGAGACCAGTGACGCTGAACTCGAAAAGGTTTTCAGGGTTAATTTTATGGGTGTTTTTTCCCTTATCCGTTCCCTTTTGCCACTTATGGAAGGGGGTCGCATAGCCCAGGAGGGAAATACTATTTCTGCCGCGGCCGGTGAGGTAATGGGACAACGACTGGGAGCTGCTGTAAAGGTATCGGGTCAATACCTGAGCTCCATTATTAATATCGGCAGCATAGGGGGAATTTCCGGTTCCCAGAAATTTCCGGGTTTGTCGGCCTATTCTTCTTCGAAAGGTGCGCTTTCCATTCTTTCGGAAGTGCTGGCTGTTGAACTTGAGGAAAAGGGAATTTCTGTGAATTGCCTGGCCTTGGGAGCCGTTCAGACTGAGATGTTACAGGAAGCTTTTCCCGGTTATCAGGCAAAGCAATCGCCGGAAATCATGGGCGATTTTATTGCTGATTTTGTGGAAAAAGGAAGCCGGGTGTTTAATGGTAAAACAATCCCGGTCTCCGTTTCAAATCCCTAATCAGGCAGGTTGCAATGCCCCGCTGCCTTTTTTACTCTTTACTTTTCCCATCATCTCAACAAACTGATCGAACAGGTAGCGCGAGTCGTGCGGACCGGGAGCGGCTTCGGGATGGTATTGAACCGAAAATACCGGCTTTGCCTTAAACCTGAGTCCCTCTAATGTTCCGTCGTTCAGATTGAGGTGTGTGGCTTCAATCTCCTTCACCTTACCCACATCCTCCAGTTTTACCCCGAAGCCGTGGTTCTGAGAGGTGATTTCAGATTTGCCATTCAGCATATTTTTCACGGGATGGTTGATGCCCCGGTGCCCGTTATGCATTTTAAAGGTTCTTATGCCCTGTGTTTCGGCAATGATCTGATGTCCGAGACAAATTCCGAAAACCGGAGTTCCTGATTCTATTAGAGCTTTTACCGTTGCAATCTGATCTTTCATTACCGAGGGGTCGCCGGGACCGTTGGAAATCATGAATCCATCGGGTTTCCATTTCAGCATTTCGGCGGCGGGGGTGTCGTGTGGGAACACCTGGCAGTAGCAATCGCGTTCGGCCAGGCAGCGCACAATATTCAGCTTTACGCCGAGGTCGAGCACGGCTACTTTATATTTTGCGTCCGGACTACCCATGAAATAGGGTTTTTTAGTGGAAACCCGTGAGCTTAGCTCAAGGCCCACCATGGATGGGATTTTCTTTAATTCCTTGGCCAGTTCTTCGGGCGATAGCAGTGTAGTGCTGATGATGCCGTTCATGGCACCCTTGTCTCTGATATGTCTTACCAGGGCCCTTGTGTCGATACCTTCAATGGCCAGCATATTGTTCTTCCTAAAGTACTCGAGTATGTCGGATTCAGCACCTTCGCGGGAATATTTTACGTTAAAGGAGCGGCAAACCAGACCGGCAATTTTAACCGAGTCGGATTCGTTTTCATTTGGGTGTATTCCGTAGTTTCCGATGTGTACATGAGTCATTACCATGAGCTGTCCGGTGTAGGAGGGGTCGGTAAAAATCTCCTGGTAGCAGGTCATCCCGGTATTAAAACAGATTTCTCCTCCGGAGGTTCCTTCCAGGCCGGGTATGGCTTTTCCATGAAACACGGTTCCGTCTTCGAGCAGAAGGATGGCGGGCAATTGGGTCTTGAATTTGGCTGTCTGTGGCATTCTTTTCCTTTTTTTGGTTTTTTTATTTAAAAAAAAAGGGATGAAGCAAAAATACTTCATCCCTCTGTCCCTTTCGGGGGGTAATACTTAACAAATTATTCACTTTTCGCATCATCCGCTGCACTCTCTGTGTTTTCGGTTTTAGCTTTAGTTGTGCTTGTTTTCTTTTTTCCACGACCTCTGCGGGTGGTCTTTTTGGCGGCATCGCCGGCCTCACCCTTAACGGACTTAAAGATTTCGTTGAAATCAACCAGTTCAATCATCGCCATCTCGGCACGGTCGCCGGGGCGTGATCCCAGTTTAATGATGCGGGTATACCCACCGTTGCGTTCGGCTACTTTTCCGGAAATGTCGCGGAAAAGGATGGATACGGCATCCTTATTCTGAAGGTGGCTGAAAACAACCCTGCGTGAGTGCGTGGTGTCGTTTTTGCTTTTTGTAATCAGGGGTTCTACATACATCCTGAGTGCTTTGGCTTTGGCCAAAGTGGTATTTATCCTTTTGTGGAGGATCAGGGAGCTTGCCAGGTTAGACAACAATGCATCGCGGTGCCCTTTTTTCCGGCCCAGATGGTTGTCTTTGTTGTTGTGCCTCATTTTTTGTTCTTTCTAATTTTTTCGTTCTTACTCTTTATCCAGCTTATACTTGGCAAGGTTCATTCCGAAGTGAAGGCCTTTTGCATGTACCAGGTCTTCCAGCTCCGTGAGCGACTTTTTGCCAAAGTTACGGAATTTTAAGAGATCATTTTTATTGTAGCTTACAAGATCTGCAAGTGTTTCAACATCAGCTGCCTTCAGGCAGTTGAGTGCCCGAACGCTGAGGTCAAGGTCTACCAGCTTGGTTTTCAGGAGCTGACGCATGTGCAGTGATGTTTCATCGAATTCTTCGGTGGCGCTGCGCTCCTCGGAATCGAGGGTAATTTTTTCATCGCTGAACAACATAAAGTGGTGAATCAGGATTTTGGCAGCTTCCTTCAGTGAATCTTTCGGATGAACGGAACCATCGGTGGTAATGTGTACGATTAGTTTTTCGTAATCGGTTTTTTGTTCCACACGGTAGTTCTCGATGCTGTATTTTACGTTTTTGATGGGCGTGTAAATGGCGTCGATGGCAACAAATCCCATGGCAGAGCTTCCGGGTTTGTTTTCTTCGGCAGGAACATATCCGCGACCTTTGGAAATAATAACCTCAATTTTCAACTTCACATTGGGCTCCATGTTACAGATAACATGATCGGGGTTCAAAACCTGAAAAGAAGAAGTGAACTTGCCGATATCTCCGGCAGTAAACTGCGATTTTCCGGAAACCACTACCACAACTCTTTCGTGTTCGGTGGTAACGATTTGTCTTTTAAAACGAACCTGCTTCAGATTCAGAATAACTTCGGTCATGTCCTCGGTTACTCCCTTAATGGTAGAAAATTCGTGCTCTACGCCTTCAATTTTAACGGCGGTAATGGCATATCCTTCAAGTGAAGAAAGGAGTACGCGGCGGATGGCGTTTCCAACGGTAATTCCATAACCGGGTTCGAGGGGACGAAATTCAAAATGTCCTTCCGTGTCGGTGGAATTAACCATGATAACTTTATCAGGTTTAATGAAATCAAGTATTGCCATATTTGGGTGTTTTTATTTTTTGTTTTTAAAGAGCCAATATTACTTAGAGTACAATTCAACGATGAGTTGTTCCTTGATGTTTTCGGGGATCTGTGCGCGGAGCGGAACCGACACAAATTTTCCGGAAAGCGTTCCCTTGTCGAATTCAATCCAGGGGTAAGCGTTATGACTTCCGTGAACTGCATTTTGAATTACTTCCATGGATTTGGAGCGTTCCCGAACGGCCACTTCATCACCGGGTTTTACGGTGTAGGAAGGAATGTTGATTACGTTTCCATTAACGGTAATGTGGCGATGACCTACCAGCTGGCGTGCGCCGTCGCGGGTAGGGGCAATGCCCATGCGGTAAACCACGTTGTCGAGACGCGATTCAAGCAGTTGAAGCAATACTTCCCCGGTGATACCCTTTTTGCGGGAAGCACGGTCGAAAGTAACGGCAAACTGGCGCTCCAGAATACCATATGTATATTTTGCCTTTTGTTTTTCCTGCAACTGAACAGCGTATTCCGATTGCTTGGCACGTTTTTTTGCCATCCCGTGCATTCCGGGAGGATAGTTTTTCTTTTCCAGCGCTTTGTCGGGCCCGAAGATGGGCTCCTTGAATTTTCTTGCGATTTTGGACTTGGGTCCTTTATATCTAGCCATTTCTATTTGTTTCCTTTAGGATTAAACTCTTCTTTTCTTGGGCGGACGGCAGCCATTGTGCGGAATGGGTGTCTGATCCACGATTTCGGTAATTTCAATACCTGCTGCAGCCAGGTTACGGATCGCACTTTCGCGACCGGCGCCGGGGCCTTTAACAAATACTTTTACCTTTCTTAGCCCTGCATCAAATGCGGCCTTACCACAATCGCTGGCAGCAAGCTGGGCAGCATACGGGGTGTTCTTTTTAGAACCCCGGAAGCCCATCTTACCGGCACTCGACCAGGCAATAACCTGTCCGTTAAGGTTGGTAAGTGAAATGATGATGTTGTTGAAAGTGGCATTGATGTGGGCCTGTCCTACAGCGTCCACTTTCACCACTCTTTTTTTGGCTTTCGCCGCTTTGGCGGCCTTTTCTGATTCCTGTTTTGCCATTCTGTTGTTTACTTTGATCCGGCCCCTAAGGCCTTCGGGTTTACTTGGTTACTTTCTTCTTGTTTGCAACTGTCTTTTTCTTTCCTTTCCGCGTACGGGCATTGGTACGGGTGCGCTGTCCGCGCACGGGTAATCCCTGACGGTGACGGCCACCCCGGTAAGTTCCAACGTCAACCAAACGCTTAATGTTAAGCTGAACTTCAGAACGCAACGCTCCTTCAACCCTGAACTTATCAGTAATAATAGCTCTGATCTTAGTTACTTCTTCGTCGTTCCAGTCGTTCACCTTTTTGTCGGGGTTCACACCGGCCTCTTTCAAAATTTTACGGGCCGAGCTTCTGCCCAGACCAAAAATGTAGGTAAGGCCAATTTCGCCTCTTTTGTTTTTTGGTAAATCGATACCAGCAATCCTTGCCATGTTAGCTTGTTGTTTTTATGCGTTGAATTATTTCTGACGCTGTTTAAACTTTGGGTTTTTCTTGTTAATGATATAAAGCCGCCCTTTCCTGCGTACTATTTTGCAGTCGGCACTTCTTTTCTTAATGGAGCTTCTGACTTTCATTTTCTGTTCGGTTATTTATATCTGAATATAATTCTTCCTTTGGTCAAATCATAGGGCGACATCTCCACGCGCACCTTATCGCCGGGAAGTATCCGGATGTAATGCATGCGCATCTTGCCTGAAATGTGGGCGGTTATAATATGCCCGTTTTCCAGCTCAACACGAAACATGGCATTCGATAATGCTTCCGTGATGGTTCCGTCCTGCTCTATGTTTGGCTGTTTTGCCATTTATTTCTTATGCAATTTTTAAATTTCTTTTTCTGAGCACTTTTTCTATTTCCTCAAAGCTTGATAAAATATCGGCTTTGTTTTTCCTTACGGCCACCGTGTGCTCAAAGTGGGCGGAAGGTTTTTTGTCGGCGGTGGAAATGGTCCAGCCGTCGTTCCATTGTTTAACGCTTTTGGTTCCCAGGTTTATCATCGGCTCAATGGCTATTACCATGCCTTCTTTCAACTGAACTCCCGATCCCCGTTTTCCGTAATTGGGTACTTCGGGTTCTTCGTGAAGTTCTCTTCCCACTCCATGCCCCACAAGCTCCCTTACTACTCCAAATCCGAACTGCTCTACATGCGATTGAATGGCGTTTCCGATATCTCCGGTTCGTTTTCCGTCTACCGCCATTTCAATGCCCAGGTAAAGCGCTTCCCGGGTGCGGGTGAGTAAATCTGCTGTTTCCTCTGCCACTTCCCCCACCATAAAGGTGTAGGCTGAGTCACCGAAGAAGCCGTTCATAATTACTCCGCAATCCACGGAGATAATATCACCCTCTTTCAATTCCTGCTTTCCCGGAATTCCGTGCACAATCTGGTCGTTTGGCGATATGCAAAGGGTTCCCGGAAATCCGTGGTATCCTTTGAAAGCCGGAACGCCGCCATGGTCACGGATAAATTCTTCGGCCCTTTCATCCAGTTTCAGGGTTGTAATACCCGGATCGATGAGGCCGGCGATTTCCGCAAGCGTTTTTCCAACAAGTAAAGAACTAATCCTGATCAGCTCTATTTCTTCATCTGTTTTCAGATAAAGTTTTTTTCCCATTTCACTACATCGTTGTGGCCGAGGTCATACCAACCGACGAACGGCCTTTAATCCTTCCCGACTTCATCAGCCCATCGTAATGGCGCATCAGAAGATAACTTTCAACCTGCTGCAATGTATCCAGCACCACCCCTACAAGAATGAGCAACGAGGTGCCCCCGTAAAAACGCGAGAATCCGGTACTCACACCCAGCCACAATTCGGCAATCGCAGGCAAAATGGCCACGAACGCCAGAAACATAGAGCCGGGTAGGGTGATTTTAGACATTACTTCATCAATATACTCAGCGGTTTTCTTACCCGGTTTAATACCCGGAATAAATCCACCGTTGCGTTTCATCTCTTCGGCCATCTGGGTGGGATTTACCATGATGGCGGTATAGAAATAGGTAAATACGATAATCAATACCGAGAAAGTAAAGTTGTATATGAACCCGGTATGGTTGGCAAAGGTGAGTACGAACCAATTGGCATCCTGGGTGGTGAACCCTGCAAACGTTATGGGGATGAACATTATGGCCTGGGCAAAAATGATAGGCATTACTCCCGCTGCATTTACTTTCAGGGGAATGTAGTTTCTTACGCCACCGTATTGCTTGTTTCCGACAATCTTTTTCGCAAACTGAACGGGTATTTTCCGGGTTCCCTGCACCAGCAGTATCGAAAGAATTACCACGAGCAGTAAAACCACCAACTCTACCAGAATCATGATCAAACCACCTCCTTTATTCATACGGGTGGCAAACTCCGTGATCCCTGCAAAGGGCAGATCGGCAATGATACCAATCATAATGAGCAGCGATATACCGTTACCTAAACCTTTGTCGGTGATTCGTTCTCCAAGCCACATGATGAACATGGTTCCGGCCACCAGAATAATGGTAGTGGAGGTGAGCCACATTACCGAATCTTCCATACGGGCATTGGATGGAATTTGCGAAGCAATATATCCGGGTGCCTGGAAAAGGGTAATAAGTACGGTCAGGAACCGGGTATACTGATTAATTTTCTTTCTTCCGCTTTCACCTTCCTTCTGAAGTTTTTGGAAATAGGGGAGGGCCATCGTAAGCAGCTGGATAACGATAGAGGCAGAAATGTAAGGCATGATGCCCAGGGCAAAAATGGAGGCTTTTTCAAATGCACCTCCGGTAAACATATTAATGATGCTTACCAGACCTCCGGCATCCTGGCGGATATTGGCCAGCATATCGGAATCTACTCCGGGCAGAATGATGAAGGTTCCAAGACGGTAAACCAAAAGAAATAACAGGGTGTTTGTAATACGAACCCTGAGATCTTCAATCGACCATATGTCCCTCAGCTTATTAAAAAAACTTTTCATATCGTTTTATTCAGGCAATGTTACTTGCCGATTAATTCGGTTTTTCCTCCTTTGTCTTCAATGGCTTTTTTTGCCGTGCCGGAAAAGGCATGCGCCTTTACTTCCAGTTTGGATTTTACTTCGCCGCGACCCAGGATCTTGATCAGATCTTTCTTTCTGGCCAATCCGTTTTCAATCAAAACCTCGGGCGTGATGGCCGTAAGTTTTTTGGCTTCGGAAAGTTTCTGGATTACATCCAGATTAATACCGTTGTATTCAACGCGGAAAGGGTTTTTAAATCCGAACTTCGGAATTCTACGCTGCAAAGGCATCTGGCCTCCTTCGTGTCCGAACTTGGCGGAAAAACCGGAGCGTGATTGTGCTCCTTTGTGTCCGCGTGCGGATGTGCCGCCTTTGCCCGAACCTTGTCCGCGGCCGAGTCTTTTCTTTTGATTTTTTGTGCTGCCCTTGGCAGGTCTAAGTGTGCTCAGTTTCATGGTCATCCTCGCTTAATTACTTTTGTATTTCAACCAGATGTTGAACTTTTTTTACCATTCCAAGAACCTGGGGAGTAGCTTCAATTTCCACTACCTGGTTCAGTTTTTTAAAACCCAGGGCTTCGATGGTGCGTTTTTGCCTCACCGGCCGGTCGATCCCGCTTTTTACAAGCTTTAGTTTAATCTTCGCCATGGTATTTATTTTATCCGTTATAAACTTGTTCAATGGAAACGCCTCTGTGCCGTGCTACGGTATAGGCATCGCGCAATTTGGTCAGGGCATCGATGGTGGCTTTTACCACGTTGTGCGGGTTGGAAGAACCCTGCGACTTGGCAAGTACATCCGTAACCCCTACCGATTCAAGTACTGAGCGCATGGCACCACCGGCGATTACTCCGGTTCCGTGCGAAGCAGGCTTCAGATAAATCCGCGATCCGCCGAATTTGCCATATTGGGCGTGAGGGATGGTGCCTTTAAAAATGGGAACCTTAATCAGGTTCTTCTTGGCATCTTCAATACCCTTGGTGATGGCATCGGTTACTTCCTTTGCTTTTCCCAAACCGTAACCTACAACACCTTTTTCGTTTCCAACCACAACAATGGCTGAAAAGCTGAATGTTCTTCCGCCCTTGGTTACTTTGGTTACGCGTTGAACTCCGACCAATTTGTCTTTGAGTTCAATTTCACTTGATTTTACCCTTTTAATATTGCTTGATTTCTCCATGTTATAATGAGTTCAGTATTTAAAATTTAAGGCCTGCTTCGCGTGCTGCATCGGCAAGCGCTTTAACGCGACCGTGATACAGGTATCCGTTCCGGTCGAAACGAACGGTGGATATTCCTTTGGAAATCGCAATTTCTGCAATTGCCTTTCCCACTTTTTTCGCCTGTTCGGTTTTGTTTTCCTTGCCGGCTTTTTGGTTTTTTTTGAATGAGCCTGCAGCGCAGATGGTTTTTCCCTGAAGGTCATCAACCAACTGGGCGTATATCTGTTTGTTGCTGCGGAATACAGTAAGCCGGGGTGACTGTGCATCGCCGCTTACAACTTTCCGGATTCTCATCTTGATCCGGTTCCTTCTATATGATTTGGTAATTGCCATTGTTATAATTTTTTCAGGTTAATTATTTACCTGCCGCTTTTCCGGCTTTTCTGCGTAATACTTCATTGGTAAACTTGATACCTTTTCCTTTGTATGGTTCAGGCTTTCTGAGGGAACGGATTTTTGCCGCCACCAGTCCGATAAGTTGTTTGTCGGCACATTCCATCAGAATGGTCGGGTTCTTACCTTTTTCCTGCATGGTGCTTACCTTAATTTCTTTGGGAAGTTCCATGGCCACGTTGTGCGAGTAACCCAGCGTAAGTTCCAGCAACTGACCCTTAACGGCAGCACGATATCCTACCCCTACCAGTTCCTGAGACGTTTTGTATCCTTCGGATACACCTACAACCATGTTCTGAATGAGTGAGCGGTACATGCCGTGCATGGCTTTGTGACGCTTTTGCTCGGTGGCTCTTTCAAGAACAAGTTCCTTATCGGCAATCTTAATTTTGATGGCGCTATCTACAGGCTGGGTTAGTGTACCAAGCTTTCCTTTCACCGTTACCAGGTTTTTGTCGGAGACCGAAATTTCTACTCCGGAAGGGATTTCTATAGGTTTTTTACCAATTCGTGACATTGCTTCTGGGTATTAATAAACGTAACACAATATTTCTCCACCCACATTTTCCTTGCGGGCTTCTTTATCGGTCATTACTCCCTTTGAAGTGGAGATAATGGCAATTCCCAGTCCGTTCAATACACGGGGCAGGGAAGTGGATCCGGTATATTTACGCAAGCCGGGCGATGAAATGCGCTGCAGTTTGCGAATAGCCGATTCACGGGTCTGGGGGTGGTATTTAAGGGCTATTTTAATATTGCCCTGGGGACCCACATTCTCAAATTTATAATTGAGGATGTACCCTTTTTCGTGAAGGATTTTAGTCATGGCCTTTTTCAGGTTGGAGGCGGGAATTTCTACCACCTGATGATTGGCTTTAATTGCATTCCTGAGACGGGTCAGGTAATCTGAAATTGGATCTGTCATTTTTTTGTTTTTAATATCTTATCCCGCGTACAGGATAATTATACTTAGTTTTTTTTACCAGCTGGCTTTAGTTACTCCGGGGATTTTTCCCATGAGGGCCATTTCACGGAACATGTTCCGGCAAAGGCCGAACTGACGGATATAACCTCTGGGCCTTCCGGTTAATTTGCAGCGGTTGCGCATTCTTACCGGAGATGAATTCCGGGGCAGTTTGCTCAGACCGATATAATCGCCGGCGGCTTTCAGCTCTTCTCTTTTCTTTTCGTATTTGGCAACAAGTTTGGCTCTTTTAACCTCCCTTGCTTTCATTGATTCTTTAGCCATTTATCTGCTTTGGTTTTATTATTTTTTTAAATTTTTGAAGGGCATTCCGAATTCACGTAGGAGTGCAAAAGCTTCTTCGTCGTTGTCGGCTGAGGTAACAAAAGTGATATCCATTCCCAGAATCTTGTTCACCTTATCGATGTTGATTTCAGGGAAAATAATCTGTTCGGTTACGCCCAGGGTATAGTTGCCGTTTCCGTCGAAACCTTTTTCGCTGATACCGCGGAAGTCACGGATACGTGGCAGGGCCGCAGAGATCAAACGATCGAGGAATTCGTACATCATGGTTCCGCGCAGGGTAACTTTAACACCGATGGGAACCCCTTTTCTCAGTTTGAAGTTCGAAATATCCTTTTTCGAAATGGTAGCAACGGCTTTCTGACCGGTAATGGCCGAAAGTTCCTGAATGGCACCATCGATTAATTTTTTGTCGGTAACCGCATCACCGATTCCCTGGTTGATACAGATTTTTTCAAGTTTGGGAACCTGCATGGGTGAGGAATATTGAAATTCCTGCTTCAATGCGGGCATTACCTTGTTCAGGTAATGATCTTTCAGTCTGGGTTTGATAACAGTTGTTGCCATTATTTAATTACCTCCTTTGACTTTTTGGAAATGCGAACCAGTTTTCCGGTTTTTTCATCCAGGGTTCTGCCTACGCGTGTTGGGTTTCCGGCAGCATCGAGTAATGCCAGGTTGGAAACATTCACGGGAGCTTCTTTTTTTACGATGCCGCCCTGAGGGTTTTTAGAGTTGGGTTTGGTGTGGCGGGAAACAAGGTTAATGCCTTCCACCAGTGCCGTGCCCTTCTTAAGGTCCATGAAAATCACTTTCCCTTTCTTTCCTTTATAGTTGCCGGAAAGAACCTGAACCTGATCGCCTTTTTTGATTTTATATTTTGGTTTCATTTTCTGGTTTGTTAAAAATTAAAGTACTTCCGGAGCCAGTGAAACAATCTTCATGTATTGTTTTTCCCGAAGTTCCCGTGCAACGGGACCGAAAATACGCGTGCCTCTGAGTTCGTCCTGGGCATTCAGCAATACAATAGCGTTATCATCGAAGCGGATATAGGATCCGTCGGCGCGTTTAATTTCTTTTTTGGTTCGTACCACCACAGCCTTGGAAATAGAACCTTTTTTTACGCCACCTGAAGGAAGGGCGTTCTTAATGGTAACTACAATGGTATCGCCAATGGAGGCATATCTCCTGCGGGTACCACCGAGTACGCGGATGCAAAGTGCTTCTTTCGCACCGCTGTTGTCGGCTACAACCAATCTGGATTCCTGCTGTATCATTTGTCTATGAGGATTTTAAAATATTATTTAGCTTTTTCCACAATTTCTACCAGGCGCCACCTTTTGTTTTTACTCAAAGGGCGTGTTTCCATGATGGTCACGGTATCACCAATGCCCGACTCATTTTTTTCATCGTGAGCCATAAACGTAGAGGTCCGTTTAACGAACTTTCCGTATTTGGGATGCTTTACCTTTCTTTCTACGGAAACAACAATGGTTTTATTCATTTTGTTGCTGGTAACGATTCCCGTTTTTTCTTTTCTTCTTTTCCTTTCCATGGATGTTATGCCTTGGTTTCTTGTTCTTTAATCTCTCTTGCCCTGAGTTCTGTTGCCAGGCGGGCAATGAATTTCCTGGCGTCTCTCAATTTGATCGGGTTATCGATCGGAGAAACGGAATGATTGGCGCTTAACCTGTCCAGGTTTTCTTTTTCCTGGATTAATTTATCTTTCAGGTCGCTGGTGGATAGATCCTTTATATCTTTTGCTTTCATAGCCTGTTATTAAGCAGTTTTTTCTTCAACATAATCTCTGCGCACGACAAACTTTACCGGAATGGGAAGTTTTTGTGCCGCCAGTCGAAGGGCTTCCTTGGCAACAGCCAATGGCACTCCTTCTGCTTCGATGAGCATTCTTCCGGGTTTCACAACGGCTACCCAGTATTCAGGGGCTCCTTTTCCTTTACCCATCCTCACCTCGGCCGGCTTTTTGGTAATTGGTTTATCCGGAAACACGCGAATCCATACTTGTCCCTCACGCTTCATGAAACGGGTAATAGCTACCCTGGCTGCTTCAATCTGACGTGCGGTTACCCAGGAGGTTTTGAGGGCCTTGATTCCGAAGGAACCGAAAGCAAGCTCAGCACCTCTCTTGGTGTTCCCTTTGGGAACCATCTTGTGCATTTTCCTGTACTTTGTTCGTTTGGGCTGTAACATTTTTAATCTATATTATCCGGTCAAACAATTAGTCTTTTTTCTTGCGTTGCTTGGAGAAACCGCCTTTAGGTTGTGTAGGGGCTTTTTTCTCGTTGGCATTTCCAATATTGGGCGATAAGTCGCGCTTTCCGAAAACTTCGCCACGGCAAATCCAGCACTTAACGCCAATGCGTCCGTATGTGGTATGGGCTTCAGCTACGGCATAATCGATATCGGCCCGGAAGGTGTGAAGAGGTACTCTTCCTTCCTTGTATTCTTCCATACGGGCAATCTCTGCACCTGCCAATCGTCCGGAAACACGAATCTTAATTCCTTCGGCACCCATACGCATGGTGCTGGCTACCGACATTTTCATGGCACGCTTGAAAGAAATTCTTCCTTCAATCTGACGGGCAATGCTATCGGCCACGAGACGGGCGTCGAGCTCAGGTCTTTTGATTTCAAAGATGTTGATCTGAACTTCTTTCTTGGTGAACTTCTTCAGCTCTTCCTTGATTTTGTCAACTTCCTTTCCGCCTTTACCAATGATAATTCCCGGCCGCGCAGTGTGGATGGTAAGCGTGGTAAGGGGTTTATTGGTTCCGGTTCTTTCGATTACAATTTTGGAAATGCTTCCCTTGGGAAGACGTGCCTTAATGTAATTGCGGATTTTTTCGTCCTCAACCAGTTTGTCGGAATAATTTCTTCCTCCAAACCAGTTGGAGTCCCATCCTTTAATTATTCCCAAACGATTCCCAATGGGGTTAGCTTTTTGTCCCATACTATTATTCTTTTTCTGAAGTTTCTACTGTGTCTACAAACAAGGTTACATGATTCGAGCGCTTCCGGATCCTGTGGGCTCTTCCCTGAGGAGCTGTGCGAAGGCGCTTTAAAATGAAGCCACCGTCGACCTGAATTTTTGTGATTACAAGGTTTCCGGTATCAGCACGGTTTCCTGATTTTGCTTCGTAGTTGGCAATGGCCGAGCTAAGAAGTTTTTCAAGACGGCCTGCGGCTTCTTTCTTGGTGAACTTTAAAATTCCCAGTGCTTTATGAACTTCCTGTCCGCGGATCAGATCGGCCACCAAACGCATTTTTGTAGGCGAAGTGGGGCAATTTCTGAGGATTGCGTAGTAGTTAGTTTTTCTTTTCTCTTTCAGCTTTTCAGCCATTTCTTTTTTTCTGGACGACATTTTCCCAAAAATTTAAATTAGTTAAGCGGCTCCTGATACCTTGTTTTTATTTCCTGAGTGGCCTCTGAAAACACGGGTGGGAGCGAATTCTCCCAATTTGTGTCCAACCATGTTTTCAGTAACATACACGGGAATAAATTTGTTGCCATTGTGCACGGCAAGAGTAAGTCCCACAAACTCGGGGGAAATTACCGACCGGCGCGACCAGGTTTTGATAACCTGTTTTTTGCCGGATGCCTGCATTTTGCTCACTTTATCCATAAGGTGAGCGTCGATGAATGGTCCTTTTTTAAGTGATCTAGCCATTTTTATTTATTTCTTTTCTTTTTTCTTTCCAGGATATAGCGGTTCGATGCTTTCTTCTTGTAGCGGGTTTTCAGGCCTTTTGCCTTCAGTCCTTTTCTTGACCTTGGGTGACCTCCGCTGGCCCTTCCTTCACCACCGCCCATTGGGTGATCAACCGGATTCATGGCCACACCTCTGTTGCGGGGCCTTCTTCCAAGCCATCTTCTGCGACCGGCTTTTCCGTGAACTTCAAGGTTGTTATCGGGGTTGGATACGGAACCAATAGTTGCCATGCAGGTGGTAAGAATCATGCGAAGTTCACCGGAAGGCATTCTCAGCACCGCGAATTTTCCTTCACGGGCAGTAAGCTGTGCATAAGAACCGGCACTGCGGGCAAGAACACCTCCCTGACCGGGACGCAGTTCAATGTTGTGAACCAGGGTTCCCAATGGAACATCCTTCAGGCTCATGCAGTTTCCAACATCCGGAGTTGCTTTACCCCCCGAAATGATGGTTTGTCCAACCTCAATTCCGGCAGGAGCAATGATGTATCGCTTTTCTCCATCTTTATAATGAACCAAAGCAATAAATGCCGAGCGGTTAGGGTCGTACTCAACGGTTTTAACAACACCGGGTATATCGAACTTGTTTCTTTTGAAGTCGATAACACGGTAGCGCTTTTTATGACCGCCGCCGATGTAGCGCATGGTCATTTTTCCGGAACTGTTTCTTCCGCCGCTTCTTTTGATCGGTTTCAATAAACTCTTTTCAGGGCTATCGGTAGTAAGCTCAGCATAGCTGTTGGCGAGCTTAAATCGGCTAGCGGGGGAAAGAGGTCTGAATTTTCGTAGTGCCATTTTCTATTCTGTTAGATACTGCTGAAAAAATCTATGGTTTCGCCCTTCTTCAGGGTAACAATTGCTTTTTTGTGCCTTTTAACGCGTCCGAAAACCACACCGCCGCGGGTGTTACGGGATTTGATTTTTCCGTTGGCGTTCATCGTGTTTACTGCGGTAACGTTTACACCGTAAGCCTTTTCAACCGCATTCTTAATCTGGATCTTGTTGGCTTTACTGTGCACGATAAAGGCATAGTTTCCGAGTTTTTCACTCAGGCCCGTCATTTTTTCGGTAATTACCGGTTTGATTAAAATCCCCATTTTATTTTTCGCTTAAAATGTTTTCGATAGTTTTTATGCTGCTTTCGGTCAACACCAGTGAGCTGGCATTCAGAATGTCGTAGGTGTTGAGGTCGTTGGCCATTACCACTTTGGTGCCTTTGATGTTGCGGCTGGAAAGCACCACGTTTTTACGCGATTCGTGAATAACTACCAGCGACTTTTTATTGTGCACTTCAAGGTTGCGCAGAATTTCCGCGTAGTTTTTTGTTTTGGGTGTATCCAGTTTTAGATCTTCCATGATATTGATGTCGTTTTCGCGGGCCTTATAAGACTGGGCCGATTTATTGGCCAGTTGCTTCACCTTTTGGTTAAGCTTGAAAGAGTAATCTTTGGGTCTTGGACCAAAAATCCGGCCTCCGCCGCGAAAGATTGGGTTTTTAATACTTCCTGCACGGGCACCGCCGGTTCCCTTCTGGCGCTTCAGCTTTTTGGTGCTGCCGGAAATTTCATTTCTTTCTTTGGATTTATGGGTTCCCTGACGCTGATTGGCCAGGTATTGCTTTACATCCAGGTAAATGGCGTGGTCGTTGGGTTCAATACCAAAAACTCCGGCATCAAGGGTTACCTTTTTGCTGGTTTTTTTACCGTCTGTTTTAAAAACACTTAATTCCATGGTATGGATAATTTATTCCAATTATTTTTCTACAAGTACAAAACTTCCTCTTGATCCGGCAATGGATCCTTTTACAACCAGCAGGTTTTTTTCAGGGAAAACCTTAACAACTTCCAGGTTGATGTTTTTTACCCTTTTGCCACCGGTTTGTCCGGCCATGCGCATTCCCTTACGCACACGGGCTGCGGTGGAAGCGGTTCCCAGAGAACCGGGTGCTCTTTCCCTGTCGTGCTGACCGTGGGTTTGTCCGCCAACTCCGGAAAATCCATGACGCTTAACAACGCCCTGGAATCCTTTTCCTTTGGAGGTTCCCACCACGTCAACGTATTCACCTTCCTTGAAAATTTCAACGGTTACCAGATCGCCGGGATTTTTGCTATCGGTAAAGCCTTTGAATTCGGCGAGTTTCCGCTTGGGGGTTGTGTTGACTTTCTTGAAGTGATTAAGCATAGCACGGGAGGTGTGCTTTTCTTTTTTCTCTCCAAAGGCCAATTGAACGGCTTCATAGCCATCCTTATCCTTGGTTTTTACCTGAGTAACAACACAGGGGCCGGCTTCAATGACGGTACAGGGAATGTATTTTCCCTCGGCATTAAAAATGCTGGTCATTCCGACTTTTTTTCCAATGATTCCTGACATTATATTATATCTTAAATAGGACAAATAAGGTTTAAACTACTTTAATATCAACATCCACACCGCTGGGAAGTTCCAGTTTGGAAAGTGCATCAACGGTTTTGCTGTTGGCATAAATATCCAGCAGCCTTTTGTAGGAGCAAAGCTGAAATTGTTCACGTGCCTTTTTATTTACGTGGGGCGAACGCAACACGGTGTAAATCCTTTTGTGTGTAGGAAGTGGAATAGGACCACTTACCACAGCGCCGGTTTGTTTTACCGTTTTTACGATTTTTTCGGCGGATTTATCCACCAGGTTGAAATCGTAGGATTTTAATTTAATTCGAATCTTTTGGCTCATGATTTCGGGTATGAGTGATTATACTTTTTCAGCTTTTTTTCCGTTTACCTTGGCTACTACCTCATCGGTGATGTTTTTCGGAGTTTCTGCGTAGTGCGAAAATTCCATAGTAGAAGTGGCTCTTCCGGAAGTAATGGTTCTTAATTGAGTTACGTATCCAAACATTTCACCGAGTGGAACTTTGGCCTTAACCACCTGAGCAGTTCCGCGGCTGTCCATTCCTTCGATCTGACCGCGACGTTTGTTCAGGTCCCCCACCACATCTCCCATGTATTGTTCGGGCGTGATAACTTCCACTTTCATAATGGGCTCGAGAAGCACAGGCTTTGTTTTGGGCATGGCTTCACGATAAGCGGTTTTGGCGCAAATTTCGAACGACAATGAATCAGAGTCAACGGCGTGGTAAGAACCATCGATAAGAATTACTTTCATGCTTTGCAGGGGGAATCCGGCCAATACACCATTGGTCATGGATGCACGGAAACCTTTCTCTACGGCAGGAATAAATTCTTTTGGGATATTACCACCGGTAATCTGATTTACAAACTGTAGTCCGCCGTTTTTGTCGGTGGTTTCAAAGTCAGAATCAACGGGAGTGATCTTAAACTTAATATCGGCGAATTTACCGCGACCACCGGTTTGCTTTTTGTAAACTTCGCGGTGCTCAACAGTTCCGGTGAAGGATTCTTTGTAGTTAACCTGGGGAGCTCCCTGGTTTACTTCTACTTTGAATTCTCTTCTCAGACGGTCAACAATAATTTCAAGGTGTAATTCACCCATTCCGGAGATGATGGTTTGTCCGCTCTCTTCATCCGTTTTAACGCGGAAGGTAGGATCTTCTTCAGCCAGTTTCGCGAGTGAGTTACCCAGTTTGTCAAGGTCGCCCTGTGTTTTTGGCTCAATGGCGATACCGATTACAGGCTCAGGGAAGTTCATGGCTTCGAGCACGATGGGTTTTGACTCATCGCAAAGGGTATCGCCGGTTTTAATGTCCTTGAATCCAACAGCAGCGCCGATGTCACCTGCTTCGATAGCATCGATGGCATTTTGTTTATTGGCATGCATCTGGAAAATACGGCTGATACGCTCTTTATTTCCGCTGCGGGTATTCAGTACATAGGAACCTGCTTCCAGACGGCCGGAATAGGCGCGGAAGAAGCACAGTCGGCCTACAAAGGGGTCGGTGGCAATTTTAAAAGCAAGGGCACAGAAAGGATCCTTGGCATCGGGTTTACGAATCACTTCTTCACCAGTATCGGGGTTGGTTCCCACAATATTGTCCTTGTCGAGGGGTGAAGGAAGAAGTTTCATTACATAGTCGAGCATGGTTTGCACGCCTTTGTTTTTGAAGGCTGATCCGCAAAGCATGGGAACGATTTTGTTGGCCACACATGCTTTACGCAGGGCGGTAAGGATTTCGTCTTCGGAAATGGAGTTAGGGTCTTCAAAAAACTTCTCCATCAAAGAGTCATCAAATTCGGCAATGGATTCAAGGAGTTTTTCTCTCCAGTGTTTTGCTTCCTCCATTAATTCTTCGGGAATGGGAACTACTTCAAAGGTCATACCCATGTCTTGTTCGTTCCAAACAATTCCGCGGAAGTTAACGAGGTCAACCACACCTTTAAAATTTTCTTCAGAACCGAGGGGAAGCTGAAGGGGAACGGCGTTTCCTCCGAGCATTTCTTTTACCTGGTGAACGACATTCAGGAAGTCGGCACCGGCGCGGTCCATTTTATTTACAAAACCCAGACGGGTTACATTATAGTTATTGGCAAGTCTCCAGTTGGTTTCAGACTGGGGTTCAACACCGTCAACAGCTGAGAAAAGGAAAACAAGTCCGTCAAGTACCCGCAGGGAGCGGTTTACCTCAACGGTAAAATCCACGTGACCGGGAGTGTCGATGATATTAACCTTGTATTTCTGTCCGTTGTAATTCCAGAAGCAGGTAGTAGCGGCAGAAGTAATGGTAATTCCCCTTTCCTGTTCCTGCACCATCCAGTCCATGGTAGCAGCTCCATCATGCACTTCACCAATTTTGTGATTTACACCGGTATAGTACAGAATCCTTTCGGTACAGGTAGTTTTACCCGCATCGATGTGTGCTGCGATTCCGATATTTCTGGTAAATTTTAAATCCGTTGCCATTTGCCTATTCCTCCGTTAATTATTATAGTCTGAAATGCGAGTAAGCTTTGTTAGCCTCAGCCATTCTGTGGGTGTCTTCTTTCTTTTTAAATGCGGCACCTTCTTCTTTAGCAGCAGCAATAATTTCGCCGGCCAGTTTCTGTGCCATTGATTTTTCATTGCGCAGGCGGGAGTAGGTAATAAGCCATTTAATGGAAAGTGCAATCTTTCTTTCGGGTCTTACTTCCTGGGGAATCTGAAAGTTAGCACCACCCACGCGACGGGTTTTAACCTCTACGTTAGGTGTAACATTGTTCAGGGCCTTTTTCCAGGTTTCGAGACCGTTTTGTCCGGTTTTTTCTTCTACAATGCTCAGGGCGTCGTAAAATGAATTAAAGGCTTTTCCTTTATTACCCGAATACATCATGTTATTCACAAAACGGGTAATGAGGGTGTCTCCGAATTTAGGATCCGGTAACAGGAAGCGTTTCTTAGCTCTTGCTTTTCTCATGTTTATCTAAAAAAAATATAATTCCTTACAGGGATTTGCCCATAGGCAAATCAGCCGATTTTATTATTTTTTTGCCGCAGGAGCTCCAGCCTTAGGCTTTTTGGCTCCGTACTTACTCCTTCTTTGTCTTCTGCCTTCAACGCCGGCAGTGTCGAGGGTTCCTCTCACAATGTGGTAACGAACGCCGGGAAGGTCTTTAACCCTGCCCCCGCGAACGAGCACAATGGAGTGTTCCTGAAGGTTGTGTCCTTCCCCTGGAATGTAGGCAATAACCTCAGTTCCATTGGTAAGGCGCACTTTGGCAACTTTTCTTAACGCAGAGTTCGGCTTTTTTGGAGTGGTGGTATAAACGCGGGTGCAAACACCACGGCGTTGGGGACACGATTCCAGAGCCGCACTCTTACTGCGGTTGGGCAGCTTTTTACGTCCTTTGCGGACTAATTGCTGAATGGTTGGCATAATTACTTGAACTACTTGATATAACTGCGTTTACAATAAAAAATGTCCCTCCTAAAAAATTAGGGACGGCAAAGGTACAATTATTTTGTTACCAATAAAGGGTTTTGGAAAAAAACTTTTTTGGGAAACCGATCCGGCCCAAAAGGTTTAATCGCGGGGCTGGCAAAGGAAGTAGCGCTTCACGGTTCCTTCAAGTTTGGTCAGGTATTCCTGGTCGGTGGCCCGGGCTATGTCCTGCAAGCTCCCGTCTTTCATTAATATACTGATTCTAAATCTGTTGGGTAGATAGGCGGAGTTCGAAACATGATCAGAAAACACGAAATACCCGATGTGGGCAGGGTCGACCCTGAGTTTTTTGCTGAATTTGGTTTTCAGGCGGTTTATTTTGCCGGGTTCAAAAGGCTTGTTTTGTAATTGCACCCTGTATAATCTTCTGTAAATTAGGTTTTTACAAAGCTCAGACAAAATATAGTCGGGATGGTTGGTCCACACTTTTATGGATGCCATTATGTCGTAATCATCCAATTGCAGAAAGTGGGTGAAAAAATCCGGTTCTGAGGAAAGCTCCTTTACCCTGATATTTCGTTCGAAAAAGTACTTCAGGGAGGGGGTCATGAATAATTCCTGCCCTTCGAGGGATAATTCCCTTGCTCTTTTAAGAATGTTCACCAGTAATTGTTCAGCGGCCAGGACGGTTTTGTGCAGGTATACCTGCCAGTACATCAGTCGCCGGCTGATGATGAATTTTTCGATGGAATAGATGCCTTTTTCTTCGATTACCAGGTTGTCTTCAACCACATGCATCATTTTTACAATACGCTCCGAACTTATTACTCCCTCGGAAACACCGGTAAAAAAGCTATCCCGGTTCAGATAATCCAAACGGTCGAGATCGAGCTGGGAGGAAACCAATTGGTGGAAAAATTTCCGGGAATATTCATTCCGGAAAATTTTGAGGGCCAGATCAAGTTTTCCCTTGAATTCCCTGTTGAGTTCCTCCATAATAAGGAGCGACACCTCTTCATGGGCCGATTTTCCGGCGATGATGCTGTGTTCAAGGGCATGGCTGAAGGGGCCGTGGCCGATATCATGGAGCAAAATGGCAATAACCGCAGCCTCCTGTTCTTTTTCAGAAATTTTTACTCCTTTTAATTTCAGTACCTCTAGAGCTTCCATCATCAGGTGCATGGCCCCTAAAGCATGATGAAACCGGGAATGATTGGCTCCGGGATATACCAATGAGGTGAGGCCCAGTTGCCGAATCCTTCTGAGCCGCTGAAACCAGGGGTGTGAGATAAGCTCAAAAATCACCCCTTCCGGAAAACGGATAAATCCGTAAACGGGGTCGTTAAAGATTTTGGTTTTTTTCTTATTGAACTTCAAGGCTGCAAATTTAGGAATATTGGCGTGTGTGCCGATAAGGGTTTTCCCATTTCGGGGGAATTATTACATTTGCACCCGCAAAAATTAAGGAACTAATAATTAAGTAATTATAAAACAATAGTATGAACGAATTAGTAATCTATCTGATCCCCTTGCTCGGATTTTTCGGGCTGGTGGTAATGGGTTTGAAATCTTCCTGGATTTCCCGTCAGGATGCCGGCGAAGCAAAGATGCAGGAACTGGCCGGTTATATTGCTGCCGGTGCCATTGCATTCCTGAAAGCAGAATGGAAGATCCTTGGGATTTTTGCAGCCATAACCGCCGTAATTCTGGGTTGGTCGGGTACCCTTATCGAGCATAGCTCTCCCATTATTGCCATTGCGTTTTTAATCGGTGCAGTTTTTTCTGCCGTAGCCGGATATATAGGAATGAAGGTGGCAACCAAAGCCAATGTAAGAACTACTCAGGCTGCAAAAACTTCACTGGCGAAGGCCCTTCAGGTTTCCTTCACCGGAGGTACTGTAATGGGATTGGGAGTGGCAGGACTGGCGGTGCTTGGTTTGGGAGGTTTGTTTATTGCCTTTACCCAAATGTTTGTTTCCCCCGGCGATGCGGTTACCGGCGATTCCATGCGTAAAGCGATTGAGGTGCTGGCCGGTTTTTCACTGGGTGCAGAATCTATTGCTTTGTTTGCCCGTGTGGGTGGTGGAATTTATACAAAGGCCGCCGACGTGGGTGCCGACCTGGTAGGAAAAGTGGAAGCCGGAATTCCGGAGGATGATGTAAGAAATCCTGCTACCATTGCGGATAACGTAGGTGATAACGTAGGTGATGTTGCGGGTATGGGAGCCGATCTTTTCGGTTCTTACGTTGCAACCATTCTGGCCACTATGGTATTGGGACAGGAAGTAGCGGCCGAAGATAATTTTGGCGGACTCTCTCCTATATTACTTCCCATGGTTATTGCGGGTCTGGGTCTTGTTTTCTCGGTGGTGGGAACCTTTTTTGTGAGAATCAGTAAGGAAACCGATTCCGTTCAGAGAGCTTTAAATCTGGGTAATTGGTCTTCTATTATTTTCACTGCCATTGCTTCTTATTTTGTGGTGTACTGGATGCTTCCGGCGGAAGCAACTTTTGTAAGAGACGGAAGTATCATTACCCCCAAGGGCGTTTTTCTATCCATTGTTACCGGTCTTGTGGTGGGAACCTTAATGTCTATGATTACAGAATATTATACCGCCATGGGTAAACGTCCTGTTAATTCCATTGTGAAACAATCAAGCACCGGGCATGCCACCAACATTATTGGCGGACTTGCGGTGGGTATGGAATCTAAGCTTGCACCCATGATTGTATTGGCCGCAGGTATTTATGTGTCTTATTGGTTTTCCGGCTTGTACGGTGTGTCTATTGCAGCTGCCGGAATGATGGCTACCACCGCTATGCAGCTTGCTATTGATGCTTTCGGGCCCATTGCAGACAATGCAGGTGGAATTGCAGAAATGAGTGGTCTTCCCAAGGAGGTGCGTCAGCGAACCGACAACCTCGATGCGGTAGGTAATACCACTGCAGCTACCGGAAAAGGATTTGCCATTGCTTCCGCTGCGCTCACTTCACTGGCTTTATTTGCCGCTTTCGTAGGTGTTGCCGGAATTAACCGAATTGATATTTACAAAGCCGAGGTGCTTGCCGGACTCTTTGTGGGAGCCGTAATTCCTTTTATCTTTTCTTCTCTGGCTATTGCAGCCGTTGGGAGAGCCGCTATGGCCATGGTAAATGAAGTGCGCCGTCAGTTCCGTGAAATTCCAGGAATCATGGAACATAAAGCCAAGCCGGAATATGAAAAATGCGTGGCTATTTCAACCCAGGCTTCCATTCGTGAAATGGTGGCTCCCGGTCTGATTGCCATTCTTACTCCGGTGCTGATTGGATTTTCTTTTGGTCCTGAAGTACTTGGAGGCCTGCTTGCCGGAGTTACCGTTTCAGGAGTTTTGATGGGCATGTTTCAAAGTAATGCCGGCGGTGCCTGGGACAATGCCAAAAAATCTTTCGAAAAAGGAGTGGAGATTGATGGTCAGATGTATTATAAGGGTAGTGAGCCCCACAAAGCAGCTGTAACCGGCGATACCGTTGGCGATCCTTTTAAAGACACCTCCGGTCCTTCGATGAATATTCTGATTAAACTTATGTCTATTGTATCCCTTGTAATTGCTCCGCATATTGCAATCAAGGGACTGGAAGATCATGGCGACCATGTTAAATCAACCATGCCCGTTTCGGAAAGTGTTTCTGATTTAAATGGTGTTTTTGAGTTTGACGCAAGCCATTCCTTCGTTGAGTTTAATATCCGCCACTGGTTATCTACCGCAAAAGGAACCATTGCCATTGATTCCGGAAAATTGAATTTCCCCGGTTCTCTGAGTGATGCGGAGGTTAGTTTGTTCTTAAGTGTGAGAACCATCAAAACCCAAAATGAGGACCGCGATAAGCATTTGATGGCTCCCGATTATTTTTCTTCCGACAGTTTTCCAACCATCCGGTTTCTGGCAAAAGGAGTAGAAGAAGTTTCCGGAAATCCTGATTTCAGGTATAGAACTACCGGAAATCTGCAGCTTCGGGGAATTTCCGCGCCGATCGTTGTTTACTTCAATTACCTGGGTGAAGCCAAACGGGAAGGAAAGCCAAGCATTTTTGTTTTTGAAGGTGAATCCCGCCTCAACCGGATGGATTATAAAATAGGCAGAGAGAGTAAAGGAGTTGGAAGTGATGTAGTGATTAAATTCTCTGCAGAAACCCGAAAACAGGAACCCTCGGCAAATCCTTAATATGAAAAACCGGCGAAAGCCGGTTTTTTTATGCTATTTGGGACCTGTGCCGGAATTTTGATTCTGCTTGGGAGGTTCGTTTTTCTTTTTGTTTTCCTCGCTTCCCTCTTCATTTATGGAGAGGTTCTTTTTGGTGCCGTTGGGGTCAATGAGATTTCCTCCGGTGTTGGGGGTTGTTTTGGATGATCCGGGCTGGTTGTTACCCTTGGAATCTTTTATAAAATCAAGGGTTTTTTTTCCGCCTCCTTTTTTCTTTTCTTCATCTCCCTCCTCACCAATGGAAAGCTTGTCGGAATGCGGAGCGGGAGAACTTGGTTTTTTAATAGTAGTGTCCTGAGGCTCAGGGTTTGTGGTTTTAGGTTCTTCGGGTTTTGGCTCGTTAACGGTTTTTTTTATCAATTCCTTGCCGTCGATGTTTTTCCGTAAATCGCCGAGTTTCTGGGCGAATCCGGTTCCCACCGAAAAAAACAAAACAATACTAAGGGTAAATAATAATTTCATTTTATTCAGGCTTTTTGTCCTGGGTTTTAGGTTTTACACCTGTTTCAGGTTTTACGGATTTTGTTTTTGGTTCTTTGGAGTCACCTTCTTCGTTGATGGAGATCCGCTCCGTTTTCTGAGGAACTCCGGATGACTTTTTCGACCTTTCGGGGCTGTTCTTCTCGGGAACAACTTTTACATCTTTTCCGGTCTCATTGGAGGTGGGAGGAGCATCCTTGGCTCGGTCAGGGCTAACCACTGTTTTCGGTTTGGTTACCGAGTTGTCTGGTTTTTCCTGCGCTATGGAAGTGGAAGAAAAGCCCAGAAAAAAGAACAAGGAAAGGAGTGAGGTAATTGATTTCATGATTTGAAATTTATTGTGTTATGAACAAATTTAGTGCCAGTTTGTATTGTATCAAATGTACACCATAAATTCAGGAAATAAAAAAAAGCAGAGTTCTTTATTTTAACAACTCAAGGGCTTCCTGTGTGGAAATAAGTTGTTTGTCGTAGTAGGAAACCACAAAGGCGTCGTCGATATTGTACTTTTTGATAATCTCATCACGGAAAAGGGTGGCCTCCTTGTAAGTTTTAAAGGACCCTGCGGTATATTGGGTCATTCCCGACAAAGTGGTAATGGTACTTACACCTTTTATTTTAGAAATTTTGGACTTAAATTCTTCCGGCGGATCATTTTTGAACACCCCCAACTGAATTTTAAATTCCAGCTTATCCTTATCGCGGTTTTCAATAACCGGATTTGATTTGTTTTCGTTAATGGATTGTTGCTGGGTGGTTTCCGTAATTCCGGCCTGTTCCAACGGAACTCTTTTTCCGTCCTTGTAGGCCACGATGAAGGCATCTTTATAGCCCAACTGAACCATTTGTTTTCTTAGATCGGATGCCTTGTTGAATTCTGAGAAACTTCCGGTCAGGTATTTATAATATCCATCTTCGGTTTTCAGGCTTACCACATTTGGCACATCCCGGAAAGTTCCGGTTGGAATTTTATTGATAAAGGCTCCCACCTGCACCCTGAAAACAACCCCGGGGGCAATAGTATTTCCGGTATTATTTCCGGTATTGTTTCCGGTATTGTTTCCGGTATTGTTTCCGGTGTTATTTCCGGTGTTGTTTCCGGTATTATTTCCGGTATTATTTCCGGTATTATTTCCGGTATTATTTCCGGTATTATTTCCGG